>Ga0105047_10000199_pt1 | contig 91430 bp, 84 predicted proteins | sample MAT04_FD_78384 | JGI IMG/M metagenome (GOLD analysis project Ga0105047, IMG submission 78384) | Freshwater microbial communities from Lake Fryxell liftoff mats and glacier meltwater in Antarctica - MAT-04 (megahit assembly) | ecosystem: Environmental > Aquatic > Freshwater > Ice > Liftoff... | reverse complement strand
TCGACCCGACCAGCGATCCGATAGCGACCGACATCTCCGTCGGGAAGGAGCCAGGCCGGTCCATCAGAGCCCGGATTGCCATCGATTCGAAGGCGTCCTTCGGTTTCGTGGGTCACGCCGTCGTCTGGTGAGATCAGCAGTTGTGCCGAGACTCCTGGCATGTTGCCGTCGTGGCCGACGATGGTCCGACCCCGCCAGGTGCGTACCTTGAAGCCGAGCCCTTAGCCCTGGTCGAGGTCTGGATGGTTTGTCGCCTCCATCGAGGTGGTGTCATCGACTCGTACGGCGTTGCCACTCCCGGTCCGCTCGGCCGCGGCCTGAAGTCGGAGTTGGCCATGCCCAGCGGACCGAGGTCATGTATATGGCGGTTTCGAACGTCAGAACCGAGTGCCCTGGCCGCCACGTAGCCGGCGACGTTGAGTGCAGGGTTCAAGTAGACGATCTGTTCGCCGGGCGCATGGGTGAGCCGCAGCCCGGAGATGGCATCGGTCAGGCTGCGGACCCTTCCTTGGTTGGCGAGGTAGGACAACAACGGGTTGCCGGGATCGGCGCCGCGCACCCCAGGGGGAGTCCCGACGTGTGCGACAGCAATGTCCTGTGTCGAGATGGAGCGGGGTCGCCGGCACGATTGACGATCCGAAGGTGAGGCGGTAGGTAGCTGTTGAAGGGAGCACCAAGATCAAAGTCGTTCGAGTCGACCGGTCGGACCAGCAACGTGGTGGTCAGCAGCTTCGAGACCGACGCCACTCGAAAGGTCGTGCGCATCACCGACTGAAGCTGACCGGGAATCGGACCACAAGGTTGATCCGCATGTGGCATTTCAGGGGCCGCCCAGGCCCATTGCGATCCGGTCGAAACAGTCCTCGACGAGCGCTGGCAACTTCGCTCGATACCCCGTCAGCAGCCAATGCCTCAACGAGGACCGCATGCACGCCAGCGCCGCGGCAGCCATCAACCGGGGCAACACCAGGTCGTCGCCGTTCCCCGCCCGACTGGCGAGAACGTCGGCCAGAGCGTCTTCCCATCCGGCTTGAAGTTGCAGGCTGCGGGCATACACCGCCGGGTTGTCAGCCAAGATCTCGAACCGGCGAATGAGTTCGTCGCGTTGGCTTGTGTAGTCGGCAGCGACGATCGCGAACGCGGCCCGCAGCGCCGCCCACGGGGGTTCTGTTTGCGGCCGTTGCGCGAGTGTCTCGGTGATTCGTTCGAGGCGCGCTGCGTAGTCGGCGAGGACGACATCTTCCTTGGTCGGGAAGTAGTGGAAGAACGTCCGCGGTGCGATATCGGCCTTGGCGGCAATGTCCTCGACCGTGGTGGCATCGAAGCCGTTGGTTTCGAACAGTTCGATCGCTGCGGCCTCGATGGTCCGTCGTCGTTCGAGCTTCTTGCGTTCCCGCAACCCGATTGTCTCAGTCATCCGGCGCATCTTGACACTGAGTTGCGTTGAATGCAAACTAACAGTGACTGCAATAATCTGTCCATTGTTCGGAGGGCCAATCGATGTCTGCCTTGCTGTATCGCCTCGGCCGTTTCGCCGCATCCCGCCGCATGTTGGTGGTTGCCGGGTGGATCCTCTTCGCCGTGCTGATGGCTGGCGCCGACCTGGTTGTCGGCGGGGGAACAGTGGACAACTTCGAGGTGCCCGGAGTCGAGTCCCAACAAGCAGTCGATCTGCTGAAAGCTCAGTTTCCCGAGCGTTCGGGTGCCACCGCGATGGTGGTGTTCCATACCGCAAACGGAAGGGTGACCGACCCCGACGCGGCGGCGGGAATCACGGCGAGCATCGCGAAAGTTCGGGCCCTCGATCATGTGATCGCCGTGACCGAACCGTTGGCGAGTCCACGGTCGATGTCCCGAGACGGGGCGACGGCATTCGCGTTGGTGCAGTTCAACGAATCTGCCGCCGATCTCGGCCGCAAAGCGGTCGACGCGCTCATCGAGACCGCTGCACCTGCCGAGACGGCAGGAGTGCGGGTCGAATACGGCGGCGAGTTGCCAACGATCTTGAAGGAACGCACGACCGGCCCAGCCGAGATGATCGGCATTATCGCTGCCCTGATCATCCTGTTCGTCGCCTTCCGTAGCGTCTACTCCGCGATCCTGCCGCTCGGGGTCGCCGTGCTCGGCCTCGCAGTGGGCTTGTCGATCGTCGGCCTGTTGGGCGCTGTCATCAACATTCCCTCGGTTGCACCTCGGCTGGGAACGATGATCGGGCTCGGGGTCGGGATCGACTATGCCTTGTTCATCCTGAGCCGCCATCGAGACAATCTCGAAGCGGGCGTGGCGAACGAAGAGTCCATCGGCCGCACCAACGCCACCGCCGGCCAGGCTGTTGTGGTCGCCGGTGGCACCGTCATGGTCGCCATTCTCGGACTCCAGTTGGCGGGGATCCCCTTCGTTGCTGCGCTCGGCTACTCGGCGTCCATCGTGGTCGCCGTCGCGGTGTTGGTGGCCATCACCCTGTTGCCGGCGCTCCTCGGTTTCGCCGGCCCGCGAGTTCTGGCGAAGTCACACCGTCAACGAGCCGCCGTTGCTGCCGGCGCGGTCGATGCCGGACAGTCGGTCGAGACCGGACAGTCGGTCGAGACCGGACAGTCGGTCGAAACCAAGGGCGGTCACAGTGGTTGGGTCCGGTGGGCCCACTGGGTTGCCCATCACCCGTGGCGTTCAGCGATCGCGTCCACGCTCGTGTTGTTGACGCTGGCGATACCGGTACTCGGCATGCGCCTCGGGCAAGCTGATGCTGGCACTGACCCCACCTCGGCCACTCAGCGTCGGGCCTATGACTTGTTGTCCGCCGGGTTCGGTCAAGGGTTCAACGGACCGCTGCTGTTGACGATCGACCTGGGCGCCACGCCCGACCCAGCCGTGCTCGACGCTATCGCCGCCGGGGTCGGCAACGACCCTGGCGTCCGGGCTGTATCGCCCCCCGAGCTCAACGCCGCTGGGAACACGGCGTTGATCAAAGTGATACCGACCACCAAGCCCCAAGATCAAGCGACGAGCGATCTGGTGCACCGGCTGCGCAACACGACTTTGCCAGAGGCCACGGCCGGTACCACCGCGACGGCGTTGGTGGGTGGACCCACGGCGGGGTTCATCGACCAATCTGACAAGATCTCCTCCCGGCTGCCGTGGTTCATCGGCGCCGTGGTGTCGCTGTCGTTCCTGTTGTTGATGATGGTGTTCCGCTCGATCCTCGTTCCGCTCAAGGCGGCGCTGTTGAACCTGCTGTCGATCGGCGCGGCCTACGGCGTGGTGGTCGCAGTGTTCCAGTGGGGTTGGGGACGCAGCCTCATCGGCCTCGATGAAGCCGTGCCCATTGCTTCGTTCGTGCCGATGATGATGTTCGCCATCCTCTTCGGGCTCTCGATGGACTACGAGGTGTTCATCCTCAGTCGTATTCGTGAGGAGTACCACCGGGGTCACTCGAACATCGACAGTGTCGTCGAAGGCCTCGGTGCCACCGCGAAGGTCATCACGGCAGCCGCGTTGATCATGATCAGCGTGTTCCTCGGGTTCGTCGCCTCCGACGACCCGGTCGTCAAGATGATGGGAGTCGGACTCGCCACCGCGGTCGCCGTCGACGCCACCATCGTGCGCATGATCCTCGTCCCCTCCACCATGGCCCTGATCGGAGACCCGAACTGGTGGCTACCGAAGTGGCTCGACAAGATCCTGCCTCGCCTCGACATCGAGGGTGAGCCCGAGGCCGAGACCCTCTACGACGACCTCCAGGCGTGAACCAAACGGCGGTCACGCCGTCGCGCTACAGCCAGCCCTTTCGACGAAAGATGATGAACAAGGCAGCGGACATCGCGAGGATCGTGACGACGGAGACGATGAACCCGGAGTGAGCGCCGTACCCAGGGTACGGGACGTTCATCCCGTAGAACCCGGTGATGAGTGTCGGTACCGCGATGATGGCGGCCCAACTGGTCACCTTCTTCATGACCTGGTTCTGTCGGTAGTCGCGCAGGCTCAGGTTGGTCTCGACGATGGTGCTCACCAGGTCGCGTAGAGCGTCGGTTGATTCGCTGACTCGAAGGATGTGGTCGTAGACGTCCTGGAAGTAGGGGTACATCTCGGCAGAAACGGCGGAGTGCTCGCGGCGCATCAGCCCGCTGACCGCTTCGCGCATCGGCACTGCGAGTCGGTGGAACCGCACGAGGGCCTGGCGCATCCGGAACCAATCCTTCTGTTGGGACGGCTCCAGTGGTGTGTCGGCGAAGATCCCTTCGCTGACCTCGTCGTAGTACTCATCGAAGTGCTCGACGGTATCGAAGTAGCCGTCGACGATCACGTCGAGGAGCCCGTAGAGCAGAAAGCTCACGCCGGACGTGGCGAGATCTGGTGAGCGGTCCCACCGTTGCAGCACTGGTGCCATCGAGAAGCCCTCGTCCTTGCGGACGGTGATCAGCCACCGGTCGCCGATGAACGCGTCGATCTCCATCTCGATGAGGCAAGCCGCCGCTCGATCGACTCCCACGGCGTGGGACGCAAAGAACAGGTGACTGGCGTAGTGGTCGACCTTGGGACGTTGATGCTCGCTCAACGCGTCCTCGATCGCGAGTTCGTGCAGACCGAGCTCCTCGGTGAGTTCGTGGATCTGCGCCACCGACGGGCCACACAGGTCAACCCAGACGATGGTCCCATCGCGCTTGAGTAATTCGGACACGTCGGTCACCGGGAAGCCCTCAGTCTCGAGAACCCCTTCGCAGTACACCCTTGTCTGGGGTTTGGTCATCAGATTCTCCAGGACTGTCGCGGGGTTCATTGAACCACTCAGCAGCCGGTTCCGACGTTGACCCACGTCTTCGGTGGGTCGGCGGGGCGAGAGTGCACAGCGATCCGAATGTCAGGCAGCCTCACCTTCCTGGTGGGCACCGTGAACTACCTCGGCCAGTCGGTGCCGCTCATCACCAAGGCGACAGCGGGGCATCTTCTCGTCGCACCGCCGCATGTACGACACCCATAGCATCGACAGCCGCAAAGGCCCCACTGGCCTGATCGATGATCACCACCGGGACATGACCCTCAACCACCTTGCTGACGGCCGTCGCCGCTGGCTCCCCTCCTCGACGCCTCGGTCGAATGGCGTCAGACCAGCGCGGCGCATTGGCCGAGGGCCCCGCCTCCGACGACATTGACCGAAGTGGGGGAGAACCCTCCGGACACTCCTGGGGTCACACCGAAGCAGAGGAGGTTTCGGCTGATGGTCGATGGTGCACTCTGTGCGTCCAAGCCTGCGCCATTTCTCACGGTGATGTTGCCCGTGACGGTAATTACTGCCCCGGCCGGAACGCTTCACTGTCCGGTGACGATGATGTCGGTGTACACGCCTGACGCGATGTCGCCTCCGGTGCACGTGATGGACCTATCGCCGTGACCCGCCGTCGCGAGCGCTGGTCCTGCGGGGAGCATCACTGCTACCGGGACGGCGACGACGGCCAGGTTCTTCAACCGAATGTTCGATTTCGCCGCCCGGCCCCTCGAACAAGTCGTCGACGGTCGACGTGAGGAACGACGTCAGCGTTCCCGCCGCACTATCGCCTCGTTGAAATGCGTGGCGAGGTTGTCGAGGATTGCGCCCCAGCCCGACCGGCGGGAATCTCGGGCAGCTGTGCCAGCCGGGCCTGTACTGTGCCCGATATGTCGGACAACCTGCGGATGCTGGCCGAGTATTCCAACGCTATGAATGCGGGGGACACCCGGGCTATTTACGAGTTCTGGTCGCCGGACTTCGTGAGCCACGTCACCGATCGCATGGCGCCCGACCGTGTGGGCACCGACGTGCGCGACGGTGAGCACGAGTGGTGGGGAACCACGTTCTACGACGTGGAGCCGACGCGGGAGCCGGTGGAGATCAACGGCACGGGCATCCTTCGCATCCGCGACGGCAAGATCGTGGAGCACTGGGGTGGACCCCATTGTCAGAGTGGACTGGGTTACATCCAATGAGCGTGGGGGAGTGGTCCGGTGGCGCGGGGCGCCTGTTCCGGAACCCGTTGACGGCCGCCGTGTTTGGCGGGCTGGCGTGGACCGCCACGGAGTACGGGCTGCACCGCTTCGCCATGCACGAGATGCGGGGCAAGGGGCTGGCCTCGGTCGAGCACCTCAAGCACCATGCCGACGTCACCTACTTCTCGCCAGCGTCCAAGAAGCTGGCGTCCGCCGCAGCCACCACGGCGGTGGCCTTCCCGTTGGCCACGCGGCTGGCCGGGCGCCGGTGGGCGACGGGGTTCACGGCGGGGATGATCTCGACGTACTTCGGCTATGAGGTGGCGCACCGTCGCATCCACACGCACCCACCGGCTAACCGATACGGGCGGTGGGCCCGGCGCAGCCATCTCCACCACCACTTTGGAGCGCCCATGCGGAACTTCGGGGTGACCTCGCCGGTATGGGATCGCGTGATCGGCACCTACGACGAGCCCGGCGTGGTCACCGTGCCCCGGCGGATGGCGCCCGTGTGGATGGTCGACGACGACGGGATGGTCCGGGCGGAGTTCGCGGCCGACTATGTCGTCAAGGGGTCCCGAACGGTTGAACCCCGGCAGCGCGAGGTGGATCGGGTGGACGCCTTCGCCAACCTCGCTCCCGGGGCCTGAGCAGGCGAACGGCTACCTGCGGAGCGCGATCATTTCTTGGTTGAGTCGTTCCATGCGCTGATCGAGACGGGCTGCGATTTCGGCCGCCTCCTTGAGCTCGCCGAGTAGCTCATCCGGAACTTGGCGGTCGAACTTGTAGTAGATCTTGTGTTCGAGCGTGGCCCAGAAGTCCATTGCGATAGTGCGGAACTGCATCTCGACACACACAGCCTCCGCCCCTCCGGAGAGGAACACGGGCACCTCGATGATGGCGTGAAGGCTCTGGTACCCGTTCGCCTTCGGCGTCGCGATGTAGTCCTCGACTTCGACGACATTGATGTCCGCTTGATCGCAGAGCGCATCGAAGATCGTGTACACGTCGGACACGAAGCTGCAGATGACTCGAACGCCAGCGATGTCGCGTATGTGTTCTCGGATCTCTTCGTAGCCGAGGCCGCAACCCCGACGCTGAGCCTTGGCGACAATGCCTTGCGGATCTTTCAGGCGCGTGGCGACGTGTTCGATCGGGTTGTGATCGTGGAGGTGGGTGTACTCGGATCGGAGGATCTCGACCTTCGTCGTGACCTCGGCAATGGCGAACTCGTACACCATGAGGAACCGGCGAAGATCCCGCGGGAACATTTCGGCGAGCCCGTCGAGACCGGCCAGTCCTTCGTGCGGGTCCTCCATGGGCACTCAGTCTCGCGCAGGTTTGCCGGCCGACTTCCTCGCGCCACCGTCGGTCGCGCGATCCTCGCGACCGGGGGCCGCTCGTCGGCAGCGGCGCCAGTCGTTCGCTCATGTTTGCGGTTGGTCGGCCGATAGGAGTTCTGAGTCCGGTCGAGATGGCGAATGATGGTTTCAGCTAGTGCAATCGGGTCGTGGCGTGCTTTCAGAGGGGCGCTTGGGCGACTCGGTGCGGTCGTGGCGTTGGCGTCGACCGTTATAGCGCTCTCACCAGCCGTTGCCGGAGCGACGCCGACCCCGGCGGTGACGATGGCAGCTTTCTTCGGCGGTTCCCAGACGACTTCCGCCGAGATCCCCGTCGGTGCCAGCTGGGACTACCTCGTCAACTACTCGTGCGCCACAGAGGACTGTCTCGACTATGTCGTCGACATCCCGTTTCCCGCCGGTGTCGCGATCGGGTCACCGAGTTACGGCTCCGACATCGCATCGTTCTCCCGGTCGGGCACTATCGCGACGGGGCACACCCTGCATTTCACGATGAATACCCCTCTGCTCCCTGGCACGTCGGGTCAGCTGTCGATCCCCGCTTCGACCCCCAGCTTCACCACCGCCGACAACACCGCGTTCGCAGCGACGGCGACGATGTCGTCGTCGGCGCTGGGAGCACCGACTTCGACGAGCGGAACCGTGACGCTGACTGCCCGCGCCGATGTCGACCTGTCAGCGGCCGGGTCGCTGAGAAACGGTGGCGTCGTCGACGACATCACCCGCTACCAGGCGCAGGCGTGCCTGGGTGGGGTCCTGCCGAGCAATGTGTGGGGGGCACTGGGTACTGAGCCCGGTTCGACGCTCGTCGTGTCACTGGCAACCGGTGGAGTGGTCGTCGAGCCTGGTGGTGGAACCTTCGCCGCCGGAACCAGTGGCGCCCCCGACACGTTGACCTGGACGATCGGCTCACTCACGAGCCTTCAGTGCTTCGGCTACGAATTCACCGTCCGGTACCCGTCATCTGATCCGTCGAACGCCGTGGGGGCCGCCAAGGCGCTCGTCGTCGATTGGACCGCAGCGGAGCTGGGTAAGTCGACCGCCACGTACACCGCCACCATCAACCACTCGCTGACCGGTCCGACGGGGCCTGCTTCGGGCGGGCTGTTCGGCGCGAGCCTGTCGACACCGCGGCAATACGGTTCCGCTCCGACGAAGAAGGCCGCTATCGGAGACACGATCGGGATTGGCACCAACGTCGGCAACAACAGCACGACGACCCTTTCTTCGGCGGTCGTCGAGATCCCGATCCCGTCGCTGATGCGACCGAACTCGATCTCGTCGTCGAACAGCGGCCACGGGCCATTGACGCTCGAGGTCAACACTACGTGTGGCGCGGACCGCGTCGACGGAACGTCCGATGACAACACCTGGGAGCCCGGCGGGACTGCTTCGGCCGGTTCGAACGTCGGGTTGAACCCCGACGTCGCATGGCCGAATGGTTCGCCGGCGCTGCCGTCGACCTGTCACGTGCTGGCGGCTCGGTCGACCACGACCCTGTTGTGGCCGGGCTCCGGAGCCTCGCCACTGTCCGTGAGTGGCCCCGTTCAGGCCGTGAAACGCGACGGCTCGATGACGACCGAGTTCGAGGACTTCACGTCGGAGCCGACTCTGGTCGCTACCACGTTGGCCGGATCGCTGAACCGGTCGGCCACGCTGACGGGTGAGGTCGATCAACCCAAGTCGACGCTGTTCGTCATCAACAACGGCCCCGGCACGCTCTCACCTGGCGTGTTCGAGAGTGACATGTCGCTGAGCTTCTCCAACTCGGGTAACCCATTGCCGAACCCGGTCATGACCATGCTCGTGCCGCCGCATGTGACCATCCAGAGCTGGTCCGGAAGCGGATGGAGCGGTGCCCCGACCCCCACGCTCGAAGAGGTGCCGGGCTGGGCGGGCGGTCCGAACTCGCTCGCACGCTGGACCTTCCCGGCGGGAACCATCGTGCCGGTTGGCCAGAGCTACACGATCACTTACCACGTCGTCCTCGACGAGTTCGCCTACGGCAACCTTGCGATCGCCGGGCGGGCCGACTCGGCGTCGACGTCGGTGTTGTGCGTCTACGACTTCTTCGGAGCCGGATTGGACACGACCGACCTCGACGGCGACGGCAACACCACCGAGAACACCTGCCGGTGGGATGCAGGAATTGCGCCCAACCCGTCGGCGTCGGCAACCGTTGTCTCGAAGGTCAAAGGCTCCTTCGACTCCTCGTTCGTCGCTGGACCGTCAATTGGCAACTCCACTCCTGGTTCCAACGACGCGTATCGCATCGTCGTGAAGAACAACGGACGCATTGAGCTCGACAACGTCACCATCGTCGACCGGCTCCCGCGCGCCGGCGACACCAACATCCTGACGTCCGCTTCACGCAACAACTCGTCGAACACCTTCCCGGTATACCTGCAGGCAGCGCCGATCCTCCCGACGCTCGCGGGTCCGGTGACCCTGTGGTACTCGACGGTCGACGACGCCTGTCAGCCGGAACTGTCGTACTCACCGTCCGGCTGCACGGCACCCAACTGGACCGACTGGTCGGTGACGGCGCCGTCGGCATTGTCCGACGTGACGAACATACGGGTCGACTTCGGGTCCAACGTCCTGAAGCCCGGGTTCAGTTACTCGATCGATCTGCCGGCCACCACGCCGACGACGGGGGCGACCGAACCCGACTTCGCAGCTGCCAACCTTGACCCGCTGAACCAGCCGAACGAACGCGCGACGAACACAGCGGCGTTCCGTGCCCGACGGGTCGACAACTCGTCGTCGTTGAACGCCGCCGAGCCCCCGGGCGTTACGCTCGAGATGCCCAGCTCATTCGGGCCCATCAGCCCGGCACCGACGCCAGCGCCGATCATGACGAGCGGCATCGCTACCGCCGTGCACACTGCTTCGGTCACGGTGCCGTCCGGCGGCAGCGTGCACCTCCTCGATGGGACCACCCCAGTGACGACCCTCGTCGTCTCAAGCGTCGGAACCTATGTCGTCAATCCGACCAGCGGTGCCCTCACGTTCACGCCGGTCCTCGGTTACACCGGAACCGCCACCGCTGTCCCATTCCGGGTGACCGATGTCTTCGGCCAGACTGGGGACAACAACTGGACAGCGAGCGTCTCGACCCCGGCAGCGCCGGTGGCGTCGCCGCTCACATCTACGGCCCCGATCAACACCGTGCAGCAGGTGACCGTGACCGTACCCGCAGGTGGGACCTTGCGGCTTCTCGACGGGTCGACGCCGGTGACGTCACTCACCGTCACCGGGGTCGGCCAGTACAGCGTCTCCGGCGGCACCATCTCGTTCACACCGAACACCGGCTACACCGGCACCCCGGCCGCCGTCGGCTACCGACTGACCGACGCGTACTCGCAGTCCGCCGCAAGCACGTACACGCCGACCGTGACGACGGTGCCGATCTCGGCGAACGCGTTGTCGTCGGTTGGGGTCGGTACTGCACCCCAAAGCGCAACGATCTCGGTCCCGGCAGGCGGAACCGCCACGCTCCTCATCGGGGGCACCCCCTCGACCACCGCCACAGTGGCGGGGCAGGGGACGTGGACCTTGAACGCATCAACCGGCGTGATCACCTTCGTTCCAGTGTTGGGTTTCCATGGCACCGCGACGCCGGTGTCGTACAGGGTGACCGACGCGTACTCGCAGACTGCTTCGAGCACCTACACGGCGACCGTGAACCCGCCGCCTCCTCCCGCCGCACCCGCATTGACGAGTTCGTCGACCCCTGAGGCGCCGTCCGCCACGCAGCGGGCGACCGCTCCCATCCCGCCGAGCGGGTCCGTGACGTTGGTCGACTCCAGTGGCGCTTCTTCGACCACAGTCGTTGTTGCGAATGAAGGGACCTTCGTGCTCGACCCCGCGACCGGAGCCATCAGCTTCACCCCGATCGACGGGTTCGGCGGACCCGTTACACCGATTGCTGTGCGACTCACCGACGCTTACGGCCAGCAGGCCACCGGAAGCTACGCCCCGTCCATCGCGCCCCGCAAAGTGGCCACGCTGCCTGCCCGTACCGCGACCAGTGTCGGTTCGACGCCACCCACGATCAGCGTCGTCGTTCCCCCCGGTGGATCAGTCACACTGATCGACGGAAGCGGAAACGCAACCTCGGAGGTCTTGATCGCAGGTCAGGGCACGTATCGGATTGACTCAGCCACGGGCGAGCTCACCTTCACCCCAATCGCGGGATTCATCGGAACCCCCACGCCGATCACCTATCAAGTGACCTACGCGGACGGATCGAAGGCTGTCGGATCGTTCCAACCCACGGTCGTCAGGGGCGAGCAGGACACCGCCCGCTCCGACGGCGCGAGGAACTCGCTGGCATTCTCGGGTTCAAACTCGGCATTGCCGATGATCGAACTCGGCGTGTGCTCACTTCTCGCTGGTCTGATCCTTCGACGACGCCGATCGCGTCGCATTGTTCAGCAGTGATGAGGGGAACGTCCTCGAACTATTCCCACCTCATTCCATCAGTGGTGCACACGCCCTGAGTGATTCGTCGCGTTGCAGCGCTGCCAACTGGTCTGAGGTCGCTCAGAAGGTCATGGCTGCGGATCGCGACTGCGACCTGGTGCGGGCGTTGCTCAACAGCTACGGGATTCACGTCGAGCCCGTCGAGGTCGGCGACGCGGAATGGGCGGCTCGGCGTTGGACCCGAGACGAAGGTTTGTCGCTCGCTGATCGACTCTGTCTCGCACTCGCTGAACGCGTCGATGAGCCAGTTCTCACAGCAGACATTGCGTGGGGATCGACAAGCCGCGTGCGACAAATCCGGTAGTTGGAGTTCGGGGGTCGAGCACGGCTTCCAAACGCCAAAGCCGTTCATTCCAGTGTGAGCACGTCTCGGTCGAGTTCGGCGATGGTGCCCACCCCGCACAGTGCCATGGTGCGCGCAACGTCATCGCGCCACCACCCGAGGAGGCGATCTACTCCCCGTTCGCCAGCAGCGCCGAGCGCATACAGGTAGGCCCGACCAGCCATTGCTGCGGTGGCCCCGGCGGCGACTGCTTTGACAATGTCACTGCCCCGGCGAACCCCGCCATCGCAGATGATCTCGATGCGTCCGCCCACTGCGTCGGCCACCGGTGCGACGAGCTCGAACGCGGCAGGTGCCCCGTCGAGCTGGCGCCCCCCATGGTTCGACAACGCAATCGACTCGACACCAACGTCGGCAGCGATACGTGCGTCGGCCACTGTCTGGATGCCCTTCAGCACGATCGGTCCATCCCAACGCTCGCGCAGCCACTCGACGTCGCGCCACGACAGCGCCGGGTCGAACTGCTGGTTGATGTAGTCGGCCAAGGTCACCGGCGACGCGCCGTCGCCCACCTGGTCTCGGCCGACGACGTTGGAAAATCGGATGGGTTCGCTCCGCACGAACGAAAAGGTCCACGACGGATGGAGCGCACCGTCCACCAACGTCTTCAACCCGACCGCCGGAGGAAGGGAGAAACCCCGGCGAACGTCTCGTTCGCGCCGGCCGAACACAGCGGTGTCGACCGTCAACACCAGCGCCTCGTAACGCGATGCTGCCGCCCGCGCGATCATCTCGGCGACGAGTCCTCGGTCTCGCCACGCATACACCTGGAACCACAACCGGCCGTCGCTGACCGTCCGCACCTCCTCGATCGAGCGAGTACTCAACGTCGACAACGTGTAGGGCACCCCCGCCTCGGCCGCCGCGCGAGCCACCGCCAGTTCGCCTTGCGGGTCGGCGATGCGGGTGAAGCCGGTGGGAGCGAGGACCAGCGGGAAGGCGACCGGCTGCCCGAGCACCTGCGAACCGATATTGACGTCCGCGAGCCCGCGCAGCACCCGAGGACGAAAGCCGACCGCAGCGAACGCAGCCTCGTTGGCGGCGAGCGTGCGCTCATCCTCTGCTGCTCCATCGATGTAGTCGAAGACGCCACCCGGTAGACGGCGACGGGCGATCCGGCGAAGGTCCTCCACTGACGCGGCCCGGCGCAGTCTCCGTTCAACGGCGTCGGTTTCGATCCTCTCGAACCGTATGACCGAACGCAGAGTGGCCAGCGCTTTCACTCGTGCGCCAGCGCCGGCGGGGGCAGATTGGGCAGAGTGGGCACGGTCAGCGGGTCGGCACCGGGTTCGCTCTCGTTCTGGCTCACGTTCTGGGTCACGTTGTCTCCTCGGTTCGAGTGGCCAAGACGGTCTCGGCTGCAGTTTGCAGTGCGGCGACTGCGTCATCAGGGCCGCTGCGCCCGAGCAGCACATCATGGATTGCTGACCACCCGGCATCTTCGATCTCGGGGAACCGGATGAGCGGCGGGTAGGTGATCATTGCTTCATCGACCGTGCGAGCTGTCACCTCGAGGCGGGCGGCATCGAGTGGACTCGTTGCAACGACTCCCCGTTGGGCAGCGAGGTGGGCACAGATGTTGCCACCCGCCGCATCGATGCCTTGGGCATCGGCCCCGATGAGCGTGGACACGAGCTGGCGGGCTCGGCCGATGTCACCGCAGGTCGAAGGAATGGCCCATGCATGACAGCCCGCATACGACACCCATCGCTTCGCCCCCGTCGGGTACGGGTGCGGCTCGAGCACATCGCTCAAGGGCGACGCATCGATGGCGCCCCAAGCGCCCGGCCATGCCCCAGCGGCGTCGATCCGGCCGTCGAGCAAGGCGGCGTCGACTTCGTCGTAGTGCCAACTGGGCAGATCGTCGGGGGCTCGCTCCGCCAGGCGACGAAGGGTCTCGACCGCTGCCACGGCGTGCGGGGTGGCACAGGTCGGCGCGCCATAGGAGTCGAAGAGTGCCCCGCCAGCGCCGACGACCAATTCGAAGAACGTCCCGAACAGACCGGATTCTCGTCCTGGGAACCCGAAGCGCACGTCGGAGGAAACGAGGTCGTTCCAGGTGCGCGGCACGACGCTCACGCGATCGCGTCGCACCCAGAGGATCCGCACGTCGATCAATCGGGGGATGCAGAGTAATCGACCTTCGAATCGGCACAGGTCCAAGGCCTTCGGGGCCAGCGAGGCGAGGGCTTCGGCTGGCAATAAATCGTCGAGCGGCAGCAGCCAGGTTGCTTGGGACGGCGCGTACTTGGAGTGGGTGGCCAGCACGTCGATCCGCTCGCCTGCGGCAAGGCGACGGGCGACCTCCCGGTTCAGCGTCGGATGGTCTTCATGCACCACCACCTCGACCTCGTTGGGATCGAGTATCCGATACAGGTGGTCGTACATCGGCCCGCCGACGAGTGCCACCCGCAGCAACGTGTCATCCATCGTGAGACATCAATCAACCAGCCGTACACCGCTCATGCCGCCGTCGAGGAGCAGGTCGGCGCCGGTGGTGAACGTGGTCGGGCTGGCCAGGTACGCGACCGCGTCCGCCACCTCCTCGACGCTGACCATACGGCCGAGCGGTTGGCGGCGGCGCAGGTGATCCTCGGTTGCCTCGGGGTCGTCGGCCGTGGCCACCAACCGTTGCACCCACGGGCTCGACACTGTGGCGGGGGAGACGCAGTTCACCCGGATGCCGTTGCCGATCTCGTCGGCGGCCATGGCACGGGTCAGGGCGAGGACGGCGCCCTTGGAGGCGCTGTAGACAGCCCGCTCGACCAACCCCAGGGTTGCGGCGATCGAGCAGGTGTTGATGACGACGCCCCGGCCGACCGCTCGCATGTGGGGCAGGGCTGCGCGGCTCATGTTCGCCACTCCGAACACGTTGGTGGCGAAGACCCGCTCCCAATCCTGTGGGCTGGCGTCCACCACGTCGCCCACCGCGCTGGTGCCCGCGTTGTTGCACAACACATCGATTCGTCCGTGGCGCGCCACGACGTCATCGCACGCGATCGCGCAGGCGGCGGAGTCACTGACGTCGTGTCCGTCGACGAGGTCCAACCCGACCACCGTGTCTCCCGCCGCCTCGAATCGAGCGACGATGGCGGAGCCGATTCCCCCGCTGGCTCCAGTGACGATCACAACCCGATTGGCCATCAACGGTTCCTCTCTCAGGGCCGCGCCCCTCTTCGGCCACTCGGTACATCACGGCGGCTACTTCCATCGGTGTCTAGCATCTCAAACGCTGTTCAGTGGCTGGACGGGGGACCTATCGGCCGGGAGGGGCGATGACCAGGATTACCGCGGTTCGAACTCTTGACCTACGGGCTCCGACATCGGTGACCCTCGCTGGTTCCGACGCCGTGCACCAGGACCCCGACTACTCGGGGGCCTATGCGTTCTTGGAGACCGATGGGCCGCATCAGGGAGTGGGGATGACCTTCACCATCGGTCGGGGCAACGACCTGTGTTGCGCGGCCATCGATGCTCTGGCGCCGTTGGTCATCGGCCACGATCTCGAGGAGTTCGTGGCCGACGGGGCCGGCTTCTGGCGTCGCCTCACCAACGACGGTCAGCTCCGATGGCTCGGCCCCGAGAAGGGCGTGATCCATCTCGCCACCGCGGCGCTCGTCAACGCGCTGTGGGATCTGTGGGCCAAGGTCGAAGGCAAGCCGTTGTGGCGTCTCGTTGCCGACATGACCCCGAGCCAGTTCGTCGGCCAAGTCGACTTCCGCTACCTGAGTGATGTGATCGATCGCGATCGGGCGCTCGACATGCTCGATGCCCTCGCTCCCAGCCGTCCCGAGCGCATCGCTGAACTCGAGCGCGACGGCTATCCCGCCTATCTCACCTCGGCTGGGTGGCTCGGCTACTCCGAGCAAGAGGTGAGAGATCGATGTCGGGCGGCGTTGGCTGACGGTTGGCGGAGCTTCAAGACCAAGGTCGGCATCGACGTCGCATCGGATATCCGGAGGTGCGAAGTGATGCGCGAGGAGATCGGGGATCTGCAGCTGATGGCCGATGCCAACCAGGTGTGGGATGTGCCCGAGGCCATCAGCTGGATTGGCGCCCTCGCACCCTTCGATCTGCGATGGATCGAGGAACCGACGAGCCCTGACGATGTGCTCGGCCACGCCGAGATCCGCCGCGCTGTAGCCCCGATCGGGATCGCCACGGGGGAACACGCCGCCAATCGTGTGGTGTTCAAGCAGTTGATCCAAGCCGAGGCGGTCGACTACCTCCAGATCGACGCCTGCCGTCTCGGCGGAGTGAACGAGGTACTCGCGGTGCTGCTCTTGGCGGCGTCAGCGAACGTACCGGTCTGTGCGCATGCCGGCGGACTGGGCTTGTGCGAGTACGTGAATCATCTTGCCGCCATTGACTACGTGGTGGTGAGCGGTTCGCTCGAGGATCGAACGACCGAGTTCGCCGATCACCTCCACGAACATTTCGTCGACCCGGCTCGCATCCGCAATGGCCGCTATCTCTTGCCCGACCTGCCTGGATACTCAGCCGACCTGCACCCAGCTTCCTATGAGGCCTTGGCGTGGCCGAACGGCGCCGTGTGGCGATGAACGGCTCGGCGCTCTTGTGAGCGATTCGTCTCCCGAGTCACCGGCCAGCGCGGCCGCGCCGATCGACCCGGCACAACGGGAGGCCATCGGCGATACCGGGGTGTCGGTGAGCCGGATCGGTCTGGGGTGCGCTCCGCTGGGCAATCTTTTCAGCGCAATCGACGACGACACAGCGTTGGCGGTCGTCGACGCAGCGTGGGACTCAGGCATTCGCTACTTCGACACGGCGCCGCTCTATGGCGCAGGGCTCTCCGAGGAACGGTTGGGGCGGGCGCTCAGTGGTCGACGTCGAGACGACTACGTGATCTCCACCAAGGTCGGTCGCCTGCTGCGGCCCGGCGACGCAGACCCCGCCGACATCTTCGACGTGGCGAGGGGTGTTCGTGCAGAGTTCGATTTCAGCGCTGATGGTGCACGTCGATCGTTAGAAGAGAGCCTGGTTCGCCTCGGGCTGGACCGCGTCGATATTGCGCTGGTCCACGACCCCGACGACCATATCGACGCAGCGTTGAGCGGATCGTTCAAGGCGCTGGTCGCGATGCGTGACGAGGGAATCGTCGGGGCCATCGGCGCTGGCATGAATCAGTGGCAGGCCCTCGACCGGTTCGTGCGGGAGGTCGACCTCGATGTGGTGTTGATCGCCGGTCGTTGCACGCTGATTGATCGGGGCGCCACAGAGGTGCTCGTGCCCCGCTGCGCCGAAGCTGGCGTTGCGGTGGTGGTCGGTGGTGTCTTCAACAGCGGTGTGCTCGCCGCCGGTGGGCCGCACGGTGGTCCCGGGCCAGCGATCGGCTCGCGCACGTTCGAGTACGGGCCGGTACCCCACGACGTCCAACGCCAAGTCGCTCGGATCGAGCGAGCATGCACGATGGCCGGCGTTGCGCTCGGGGCCGCTGCGCTTCAGTTTCCGTTCCGCTTCCCCGGCATCACATCAGTCGTCGTGGGCGCTCGATCCCCCCACGAACTCGCTCAGGATCTGAAGTGGGCCAGCGTGCCGGTTCCCGACGATCTCTGGGAGGACATCGGCTGAGGGGCGATCCACCGGCTCGACGGCGCCGATACCAGCGACGTGGGATCACCGGCGGTCACGACATGGAAAGCATTGTTCCGACCCAGGACATGTTGCGCAGGGCCGTCGCCGTCGCGCCCACCAGTGTCGCCCTCTCGGGCGTCGACCACCACTGAAACTCCCATTCATAGGGGCGATCGTGGTGGTCGGGCTGGTGGTCGCCGATCCACCGCAGCTGGCCACACTCGTCGCCGCTGGATGTGCTGAACCGATGCCCCAGAGCGCGTCCCGCCATCTTCTCGGACCGGTTGAACCGGCGCTTCTCCCGTCTGGTCCGCTCGGCAGCAGATTCAGGGCGGACCAGGTCGTCCAGCGTGAACGTCTCGGAGCCTGAGGTCACGGTTGCGCCAGGCCAGAGGCCCCACTCCCGACCGCGGCCGCTGCCGCCGTCGCCCGAGCCCGCAGTTGATCCATCGGGATTGCGGTGAGTCCACGTGGTCCAGCCGAGCCCGTCGTGCTCAACGCGTCCGATCGCCGGCCAGGAGTGGCCGGGTGGCGCGGGCGCCAGAACCTCGGCCGTGCTGATGGTTTGGTGGCCAGATCGGAGGATCAACTCGCTGAACGCTGAGATGGCGAGCACCGCGACACCAGAGGAGTCAAACACGACCGTACCGGGAACGCCGGGCCGCTGGAGGAGCGTTCCGGTTTCCATCTGGACCGACTTCTGCTCTGCGGAAGACAGGCGATCCGGGACAGGAGGTCCGTCGTATGGACGGATCGAGTAGCGCGTGTCCACCCCCGGAGCCTACGTGCGGGTCGGGCACATGGAGAGGAATCCAGTCGACTTCCTGACCCGCGCGACCCCGGCCGTTCGACGGAGCTTCAGACGGAGTCGATGGCGGTGAGGACATCGAGTCGCGCGGCCCGTCGGGCAGGACCCGCCGCAGCTGCCACACCTGCGAACGCCGCAGCGGTCACGACGACAACGAGCTGTGCGACCGGAACGGACACAACGGTGAGGCCCTCGCTACTCAGTGCAGCTACGACGACCCAGGAGAAGGCCAAACCGAGTCCCAGACCGAGCGTTGTTCCCAACAGGGCGATGATCACCGCTTCGTATCGGATCGCGGCCTTCAGCTGGCGGCGGGTCATGCCGACCGCTCGAAGCAGTCCCGTTTCTCTGGTCCGTTCAGAGATGGACAGGGCCAGGGTGTTGGCGATCCCCAGCAGTGCGATCAGCACAGCGAGGCTGAGCAGTGCGTACACGAGGTTGACCAGCATGTCGATCTGTTCGGCCCGGGCCGCCTTCACCTGAGCGAGATCCTGGACCTCGGCCTGGGGGTAGTCCTCCGCGATGGTGGTGACGGCAACGCGGCCTTGCTCGGCATCGATTCCGTCGACGAAGTCGACCAGGACCTTCTGGTCGAACTGGTCGGCGATGTTGTGCTCGTAGGTGTCGAGGCCGACGAAGTACTCGCCGACGATCGGTGTAGCGGTGTACAACGCGCCAACGGTGAGCTGCTGCAGGCCGGTTTGTGCAAAGCGCACAAGAACCGTGTCTCCGACCGTCCAACCATCTGCCAGTGCGACGTTTTCGGAGACGGCGATGCCGTTCACTCCGAGCTGATCGAGCGATCCGGATGTGACATGGAGATCGACGAGCTGGGACATCACGCTCATGTCGCCGCCAAAGATCTCGGCGGGGCTGCCACCGACCTCGGCGGAAGCCATGCGGACCCCGCCCACTGCGCCCACCTCGGGAACTTTGGCCAGGCGGGCTGCCAGGTCGATGCTCAATCCTCCCTGGCCGAACGCACCCGAATCGATGACGAGGTCGCCGGGCATCGACGACTCGACCGAACCGTTGATCGACGCCTTCATCGATGATGCCATGACCGCGATCAACACAACCAGGGTCACGCCGATCATCAACGCTGCAGCAGTAGCGGCTGTTCGTTTCGGATGACGCATGGCGTTCTCTCGGGCGAGCAGACCCGCGGCTCCCCGCCAACGGGCGAGGGGAGCGCCGAGCAATGAGCTGACCGGCTTGGCGAGTGCGGGGCCGAGCGCCACGACACCGACGAACACGATGAGCGAGCCCACGCCGACGAGTCCGATGCTGTCGGTTCCCGCCAGTCCGAGGACGACCACGATGGCGCCGATCGCGGTCACAGCGATTCCGCTGATCATCCTGCGACGGCCGTTTTCAGGCGTTGCGACCTCGTCGCGCAGGGCGGCGATGGGAGCGACACGTGCGGCCCGGCGGGCAGGCAGAATGGCGGAGCCGATGCTGATGCCCAGCCCTGCGCCGCCGGCGATCAGAACTGTGCGAATCGACACGACGAGCGGACCCGACGGCATGTCGAGTCCAATGGCGTCGAGCAGCGCTTTGAGTCCGAGCGCCACCGCTATTCCAGCGACGACCCCGACCGCCGAAGCAAGCACGCCGACCACCGTCGACTCGAGCAACACCGAACCGAGCACCTGGCGGCGGCTGGCGCCGAGAGCCCGCAGCAGGGCCATCTCCTTGGTCCGTTGGGCGACGAGAATCGAGAACGTGTTGTAGATGATGAACGAACCGACGAACAGAGCAATCAAGGCGAACATGGTGAGAAACGCGAAGAAGAAGCCCATGGAGTTCTTCACCGCCGCCTGGTCCTCTGCTGTGAGCTGGTCGCCGGTGATTGCTTCGGTTCCCTGGGGCAAGACACGGGCGATGCGTTGCGCCACTACTTCGGCGCTCACGCCGTCGGCGGCTGCAACCTTGACGGCGTCGATCATGCCGGGCGACGTCAGGTACTTCTCGGCTGCGGCGAGGGTGAACATGGTGACCTGGGCGCCGCCCGCGCTGTCGGCTCCGGCGAACGTGCTGATGCCGACGACCGTGGCGGTCTGCTGGCCCGACTGGGTGAGCACGCTGGCAGTGTCGCCGAGTCGGTAGCCCGCAGCGGTTGCTGTGGCTTTGTCGATGACGATCTCGGAGTCTTGGCGGGGAGCGCGACCCTGATCGAGGTCGAACGGGTTGAGTTCGTCATTGGCGATCCAAGCCCAGCCGTAGGTCGGGGCACCGTTGTTGGGGTCACCCAACGGCGTGCCCTTCTTGTCGAGGAGCTGTGCGTACGCCTGGATGTGGCCCTCGGCTACCGAGACCCCGTCCACCCCGGTGATGGTCGTGATGATCGAGTCGTCCAGTCGTGATCGCTGAGCGACCGAATCGGAGTTGTCGAAGGCGCCTTCTCTGCGCACCTGCACGTCGGTGCCGGCATCGGCGCTGGCGTACAGGGTGTCGAATGCGTGGCCGATGGTGTCGGTGAGCACGAGTGTGCCGGCCATGAAGGCGACGCCGAGCAGAACGGCGAGGCTGGTGGCGAGGAGCCGCAGCTTGCGTGCTGCGAGATGCTTGAGAGTGGTGCGGAACATGATGCTCAGGCCCCCAGGTTCAACATGTGGTCGAGCACGAGCTCGGCGGTCGGGTTACTGATCTCGTCGACGATGTGGCCATCGGCAAGGAAAACGACCCGCTGTGCGTAGCTCGCAGCGACAGGGTCGTGGGTGACCATCACGATGGTCTGACCCAGTTCTCGCACGGCTCTGCGCATGAAGTTGAGAATCTCCGCTCCTGTGCGGGAATCGAGGTTGCCCGTCGGTTCGTCGCCGAAGATGATCTCAGGCCGGCTCGCCAGCGCGCGGGCAACGGCGACTCGCTGCTGCTGGCCACCGGAGAGCTCGCTCGGGCGATGCGATAGTCGCTCGCCGAGCCCGACCGTCTCGATGATCAGGTTCGTCCATTCCTTGTCCGGGGTACGCCCGGCCAGGATGGTTGGAAGCGTGATGTTCTCATAGGCCGTGAGCGTCGGGACCAGGTTGAACGCCTGGAAGATGAAGCCGATCTTGTCTCGCCGAAGGGTGGTGAGCCGACGGTCATCGAGCGTGGACAAGTCGGTGTCGCCGATGAACACCTGGCCCGAGGTGAGCGTGTCGAGCCCGGCGACGTTGTGCATCAGCGTGCTCTTGCCGGAACCGCTCGGTCCCATGATGGCGGTGAACTGGTGGGCTGCGAACTCGACGTCGACGGCGTCGAGGGCGGTCACGACGGCGTCGCCGGACCCGTAGGTTTTCGTGGCGGCGACCGCCCGTGCAGCGGGGGCGTTGGTGCGGCTCTCGGCGGTGTCGCTACTCGCACGATGTTCGATGATCGCGGTGCTCATGGGGGCTCCTGGTTCGGTTGCTGTGTACTGCAACCGAACCTACGGATGAACGCTCGTGGCGCCATCGGGCGAGGGAACCATCGACGGTCATCCTCGAGAACCGTGCCGACACCTCGATGTCGTTCTACAGGATGACGCGATGGTCAGCGACCGGGTCGGACGATGCCCGCTTCGTAGGCGAGCACGACGGCCTGGACCCGGTCACGCAGGTTCAGCTTCATGAACACCCGCCCGACGTGGGTCTTCACCGTTGTCTCACCGAGGTACAACGAGGCGGCGATCTCGCCATTCGAGAGTCCCCGGGCCATGAGTTCGAGCACCTCGCGTTCGCGCTCGGTGAGCGATGACAACGCGGCGTCGTCGACGGGGCGCGCCGGTGCTCTCGCCGCGAACTCTTCGATGACGCGGCGGGTCACCGACGGCGCCAGCAACGCATCGCCAGCGGCGACCAGTCTGACGGCGGCGACCAGATCCTCTGCGGGTGTGTCCTTGAGGAGGAACCCGCTCGCTCCGGCCTGGAGCGCCGCGAAGACGTACTCATCGAGGTCGAAGGTGGTGAGGATCAGCACCCTCGGTGTACGGCCGGGGATGGCTCCGCCGACGATCTGCTCGGTCGCGGCGACGCCGTCGAGTCTCGGCATACGAATGTCCATCAACACGACGTCGGGCGAGGCGCGATCGACCAGCTCGATTGCGTCCAGGCCATCGACCGCTTCTCCGACGACCGAGATGTCGTCCTCGGCGTCGAGAATCATGTGGAACCCGGTGCGCACTAGCGCCTGGTCATCGACGACCACCACACGGATGGGCATCAGCTGAGGGTCGCGTCGAGGGGCAAGGTCGCCCGGACCTCGAACCCTCCACCGAGTCGGGCGCCGATGCTGAGATGGCCGCCGCACATGTCGACCCGCTCCTGCATTCCGATGAGGCCGTGTCCGGTGCCTGGGTCGTGGACTGATGCTCCCCGACCATCGTCGGTCACCTCGACCACCACCTCGTAGGTGCCGTAGTGCACGTGCACCGCTGCGCCCGCATCCGGGCCGGCGTGTTTCAACGCGTTTGTCAGCGCTTCCTGCACGATCCGGTAGGCGGTCAGGGCGACTCCCAGCGGGAGTTCCCGCGCGTCGCCGGTCACGGTCAACTCGGTTGCGAGGCCTGCGTTACGGCATTCCGCGATGAGGTCGCTGAGACCTGTCATGGTTGGTTGTGGTCGTGCCCCGACGGAGTCGCCGTCCTCGCGGAGCACGGTGAGCATCCGTCGCATCTCGTTCATTGCCTCACGTCCGGTCGTCTCGATTGCAGTCAACGCCCCGACCGCGCGCGCCGGGTCCTTGTCGATCACGCGCCGAGCGGCTCCGGCTTGGACGATCATCACGCTCACACTATGGGCAACCACATCGTGGAGCTCGCGAGCTATGTGCGTACGTTCCACGGCGACCGCCCTGTGGGCCTCGGCGGTTCGGGTCTGTTCGGCGCGCTCCGCCCGCTCCTCGAGCGCCGACAGCCGCAGACGTCGTGTACGGACGTTGTCCCCGAACAACCACACCGTGCCGAAGATGATGACGTTGAGGGTTATTGAACTCGGGTCCACAACCCACCTGGCCGTGAACAGGAGCACCACGATCCCCACGACTGCTACGCCGGCACCGTAGACCGATCGACGCCGATCGCTGTGCGCGACGACCGTGTACAGGGCAATGAGCGCTCCCACTCCAGCGGGTGCCGAGACGAACCCGAGGACCTCGTACAGGGTGCTGGTGACGGCGGTGACGATCAGTACCGTCATCGGTGCGGTCCTTCGCCATGCGATCGGTACCGTGCTGCACAACAGCAACAGCAGGGCGAAAGTGGTTGGCTCGCGATATTCGACCCCCTCGTGGAGGGTCGGCGAATTCAACACTGCCGCCACTATGGACACACTCACTCCGGCAGCCAGGAACGCGTCGACGATGAATGGATGCGCAGTGATCCATCCTCGGAGTTGGCGCCAGTAGGTCATCACAATTCACCGTACTGATGGGGCGGCGGAAGGGAGTCCTCCTCCAGGATGACGCTCCCCGACCGAGGTAGTTCGGGAGCGGCTGGACAGCGCTACCGCCGACACCCATGAGATCCAGCAACTCGGAAGTGAGTGGTCGCTGTCCTTCTGGGACGTCGACGGAATGGAACTCGAGGGCTGCGCACCCGCCGGATCTCGCCGTTCGGACCTTCACGTCACTCCGGTCACGAAGAAACATCCAACAACGAGGGCGACACCGGCATCGATGAGCTCTACCACGCCATCTCATCACATGCGTCCATCGGGCGCCCGGCCCGATCGAAGCCCAAGGATCATCCGATGACCTTTGGCTCTAGTGGCGGGATGCGTCTGAGGTCACTGTTGAGTTGGCCAGGCGTTCTCTGGCTTCGGACCAAGGAGAAACCCATGACTGCAACGATCAAAGAACCGCGTAGCGGCGAAGCTGGCGGGCAGTTCAACAGCGCTGCGGCCAGCGGCGTCGAAGTCAGGCGAAACAACCTGACTGCCGAAAACGTCGCTCGCTACTCGTGGGCCATCAGCCGGCTGGCGATCGGGTTCGTGTTCCTCTGGGCTTTCTTCGACAAGCTCCTGGCCCTCGGCTACTCGACCGGCGTGGACAGGAAGACCGGCGCTGTCGATCGCTTCGGCCCCGCGGCGTGGATCAACGACGGTTCGCCCACCAAAGGCTTCCTCTCTGGAGTGACCGGACCCTTCGAGAGTGTGTTCAAGCCCATGGCCGGCGCAACATGGGCCAACTGGCTCTTCATGATCGGGCTCCTCGCCGTCGGTGTCGCCCTCATGCTTGGCATCGGCATGCGAATTGCCGCTGCCAGCGGAGCCCTGCTCCTTGTGTTCATGTGGATGGCATCGCTGCCGCTCGATACCAACCCCTTCATGGATGACCACCTCGTCTACGCCATGGTTCTGGTCGGTCTCGCCGCCGTCAACGCAGGAGACACGCTCGGCGCTGGCCGAGCTTGGGCCCGCACCGAGCTCGTACAGCGACACCCCGTGTTGCGATAGCCCAGCACGCTGGGTGACCGGAGGCCTGTTTCAGCGGCGCATGCTCGCAGCAGCGTGTGACTGCCGGCGGGCCTCCGTCGCGTGAGCGGCACGCGGGCGGCTCATCCCTGAGCGAGATCATGTTCGTGAAGGGCGTGAACGAGTAAAGGCCGGGCGAGGCCGGCTCGTCAGGCGCTCTGAGAAGACTCCCGCGGTGGCGTGTCTCGAGGCTTCGTTGCTCCCGACGACCTTGAGCAGGTCGGTGCGGGGAGCGCCATGCGGTGAGGTGAATTTTATCGATCCATCGTGTCACGATAGGATCGAAACACGATATGAATCGACACAGCGCATCAACTACTACCGATCGAGTTCTTGAATCTGGGGACTTCGAGGCGCTTCTCGAGTTTCGCGACGGCCTGCGTCGGTTTCTCCGATGGAGCGAGGAGCGCGCGAGGTCTGCGGGTATCACGCCGACTCAGCATCAGCTCCTGCTCTCGATTCGCGGGCATCGTGGCCCGCCCAGCCTGCGCGACATCGCGGAGCACCTCCTGCTGAAGCACCACAGTGCAGTGGAACTCGTCGACCGTGCCGAGTCGGCGGGATTGGTCGAGCGCTACCGGGACCGGGCAGACCATCGTGTCGTTCGTGTACGGCTGACCTCCGACGGTGACGGGAAGCTCCAAGCGCTCGCCGTGGCGCACATCGAAGAACTCTCCCGGACCGGCGCGACGTTGGCGGGGCTCTGGAATCACCTCCCGACAGGTGGCGGAGCGTGAACTCGCGGCGCGACGTCGTGTCCCGCACCGGCTACTGGTGCCGGGTGGTGCTCGGGGATCCCGACTACGACGGCGCCATTCTCGGCCCGCATGAACGCCCGCCCGCGTCACACAACGTGGCATCGGGAACCGATGTCGGGGGGGAACCAGCCTGTTGGGCGCATCTCGTCGACGAGCCCGAGGGGTCGTTCTGGGAGGTGACCGATGTCTGAGCTCGAGCTCCCGCCAGGTCTGGTGGCTGGGCGGCACACACCGCTGTTCACTACGGACACGCTTCCGGAGCCGCTCGCCGTGGTCCACCGAACGACGGTGTGGGCCACGCTGCATGTTCAAGCCGGGACGGTCCGCTACCTCGACGTCGAAGGTGTCGACGGCAGGGACCGCCGGCTGGAGGCGGGAGACAGCGCTGTCATCGCGCCGAGTGTTGGCCACGAGATCGAGCCGTCCACGGATGCGGCGTTCTTCATCCAGTTCTACCGAATGCCTGACGAGACCCCTCTTGGTACGACACCGGTGCCGCCGGCCGAAGGGCATCGCCACTCCGGACCGTGGGCGCATCGGGGCTGCGACCTCGACACCGAGGCCGAGATCTTCGAGATGGTCACTCGCCAGTACTCCGACGTCGTGCAGGACGACCTCCTGGCGCCCTACTTCACATTCGGGCCCGGCTACCTCGACTGGCAGGCCCACATCGCGACAGTTGCCGACTACTGGTGCCACGTCGTGCTGTACGCGCCGGACTACTCAATCGATGTCATCGAGAGCCATCGCCACCTCCATGAGCACAAGCCGTTCACTCCAGTTCTGTTCGATCGGTGGCTCCAGATTTTCGTGGACACCGTCAACGGCGGATGGACAGGACCCAACGCGACGTGGGCGACGAAGCGTGCAACCGGCATGGCAAGGGCCATGGGGCTGAGGTTTCTCGGAAAGGGGGCATGGGCACCCTCCCCCGTCGATGGGGCCCAACCCGAGGTCGACCGTTGAATTCGGCACCGAGCGTCGCCGACGTCGGCCGCGTGTACGGCTGCTACAACGAAGACCACGAGTTCTTCGGCTACCGACGATCCATCTCACCCACAGAGGCTCTCCCGGCCTCGCTACGAGGAAACGAAAATGCGAATCACCAACCTGTCCGACGCCACCCCGTACAACCCCGACCACGTCGTCGCGGTCGGACTACTCACCGCCTCGCAGTCCAACGTGCGGATGATCCGGCTCAGCCCCGGCCAGACCCTTCCACCCCACACGCACGGCGCATCCGACCTGTTCCTCTACGTCGTCGAAGGATCCGGATCCTTGGACACCACCGACGGCACGGTCCCCCTCGAGGCAGGGGCACTTGCCCAATACGGCGGCGACGAGGAACTCCGCGTCGCCAACGGCGGGACCGAAGGGCTCACTCTGCTCGCCTTTCTCGCACCCGTCTTTCCTCCTGCCGAGCCTGCGACATGATTGGGAAACGCGCCGGCCGAACTCCTCGTTCCCGCCCCTCAGACGCGCGCCACACCTGCACCTTGTGCTTGCTCGTCATCGCTCACCACGAGTTCCTCGCTTGATCGCGGTGGTGATCCCCAGATGGACGAGCCCGGCAAAGGTGGCGGTCCAAGCGACGAGGGCCGCGACGAGTGTCACCTGAGGGACCCACCCGACAGCATCGAGTTTGATGGCTGCGCTCATCTTGAAGGTCGCAGCGCCGTACATGCCGAGCGGGAAGACCAGCGCCCAGTACGACGGGTGGTACGCGATTGGGACTCGGCGAATGACGTGTCGCCAGACGCCGATGGCGACCATCAGTGGGAACCAGAACGTCGCGGTCGCCCAGGCGAGCGTGACGAGTCCTTCGACGAACGGCGACACTCGCACGAGGCGGGGTGACACCGTGGCCGCCGTGAGGAGGTTGGAGCCGGCGAGCACGGTGATGGCGACCGCGCCGGCGGCGATCCACGCCGGCGGGTCGGCCTCGGTGGGTTCGAGTTCCTGGAACGTCCACCGGAGGAAAACCATGGTCATCACGATGAGGTACAGCACGATGCCGAGCACGAACGCGGCGAGGCTGGTGAAGGCGAGGGCATCGCTGGGGTGCCGAGGGAGCAGGAGCGCACCGAGCACGGCGATCGACTCGGTGGACACCGTGAGCAGGAACCAGGTGCCGTTGATCCCGGTCCCCAGCCCTGGCTTCGGTCCACCCAGCACCACAGCGATGAGCGTGGTGTACAGCAGGACGGCCCACAGGCCGAGGCTGACCCACCACAGCGCCCATGCGAGGTTCCACCAGCCGTGCACAACGCCCGACGCGCTTCCCAGCACGTTGGTCGCGGCGACGGCGGTGAGGAAGGCGAAGCCTTTGGCGTGGCTTGTGATGTCTTGGATGAACGCCCGACGGAATGCGAGCAGACGGACCAGCGTCAGAATGACGAGCACGACGTAGGCGACCGCCGCCAGGGCATACAGGGTGTCGGCCAACCAGGCGATCTTCTGTTGGGTGGCGGCGACGGCGATGATCCCGGTCGCCATGACGAGCGCGAAATAGCCGGGGAACAACCGGGAGATCGGGGTACTCGGCGCAACGTCGGGCGTGGTGGCCGTGGAGGTCACGGGCGGAAGTAGCGCAGCAGCGTGGCGGACGCACTAGCGAGCACAACTGAGACAGCCGCGGTCGCCCAGGCGAGTCGGCGGTTGCCGGTTTGGAAGCCTTCGACGGCGACCGTGATGAGGAACACCTGGAAGGCGACCAGGATGATCACGTACAGCACGAGCGCAGACGAGGCGCGGCGGGATTGCTCCGACGTTCTCATGTCGGTGCTCCCAGCGCCCAGATCGTCCCGTCGTCGCGGACCTCGACGTCGATCCGTCCGAGTGGCCGGGTGGGTGGCCCGGAGAGGACCGCGCCTGTGCGGGCATCGAAGTTCCCCTCATGGCAGGGGCAGTGCCATTTGTTCTCCTTGGCCTCGTAGAAGACAACACAGCCGAGGTGCGTGCATTTCTGGCTGAACGCCACGACCTCGTTGTCGGCCAGGCGCACGAGGATGGCCGGATCGCCGGCCTCGGGGTATTTGAACAGGTATGTGTCGCCGATGGCGACCATGTCCAGCGCGACAATCGGGGTGGGCGTGCCGGTGTTGATGGTGCGGAGCTGGGTCCAGACGGCGAGGCCGACATTGCCGGCGGCCATGGCCCCGGCCCCGGCGACGAGATAGCGGGCGAACTCGCGGCGGGTCACGTCCTCCTCGGCGGCCGCCTCGTAGGGGAAGTCCCGTTTCCATGTGGGAGCGTCGACTGGTGTCGGCTCGCTGTCGCTCATCGTGTCTCCTCGAGTCCGAAGGGGTCGTCGAGCCAGGTGCCGGTGGACCGTGCCAACGCGTCGAGCGGACCGCCGGCGAGGTCGTCGACGACGGTGAAGATTTTCGTGTGGACGTGCTGGCGACCGAACAACCAGTTGTCGAGCAATGAGCCGGTGCGCGTCTCGCGGAATTCCTCGGTGGTGCCGTACCAGAGCGCTTCGCTCGGGCACACCGACGCGCACATGGGCGCGTAGCCCTCCGATGTCCGGTCGGTGCACATGTCGCACTTCATCATCTGGTCGAATTCGGCGACGTACTTGGGGACCCCGAACGGACACGCGATCACACAGTTCGAACAACCGATGCACCGCGGCTTGAGGGCGGACTGCACGACGCCGCCCTCGGTCTGCTTGATCGCGTCCGCTGGGCACACGTTGGCGCAGGTGGGGTCCTCGCAGTGCATGCACACCATCGGCGCCGTTTGCGTGGAGGTCGCCCGGTCGATGCGCTCGAGGTGGATGAGTGATTGGCCCCGATGGGTGCCGCATTCCTCGCACGCCTGCACGCAGGCCTCACAGCCAATGCAGCGGCTCTGATCGATGACGAAGATCGGATTGTCGTCGATGCCATAGCGCGACTTCTTCATGCTGGTCCCTCTGTCAGGTCGAGATCGCGGGCGTCGATCGTCACCGCTGTGCCCCCAGCACTCGAGATCCGCACTGCGGCGACTTTGAACTCGGGCATCTTCGAGATCGGGTCGACGGCGCGAATCGTGAGCTGGTTGGCGGCCTTGCCGCCGGGCCAGTGGTAGGGAATGAACACAGTGTCGGGCCGGATGGTGTTGACGACGTTCGCCGGCATGGTCATCTCCCCGCGGCGTGACGTCACGGTCACGAGGTCGCCTTCGACAACGCCGAGCTTGTCGGCCAACTGCGGGTGCATTTCGCAGAGCGGCTCGGGGTATTGCGCGACGAGCGACGCGATGCGTCGGGTCTGCGTGCCCGAGAGATATTGGCTCACGACGCGCCCGGTGGTCAGCCAGATCGGGTAGTCCTCGTCGACGACCTCGGCGGATTCGCGCCACGCGATGCCGTGGAAGCGGGCCTTGCCATCAGGGTGGAAGAACTTCCCTCCTTCGTACAGCCGGGGCGTACCGGGATGGCCCACCTCGGGGATGGGCCAGAACAGGCCGTGTTCGGCTTCGATGCGTTCCCACGTGGCACCCCGATAGTCGGCGGTGCCCCCCGCCGATGCCAGGCGGAGTTCTTCGAAGATCTCTTTACTGCTGTCGTACTGGAAGTGCTCGCCCTTGCCGAGTCGCTCAGCGATATCGAGGAGTATCTGCCAGTCGAGTCGTGCCTCGCCTGGCGGGGTGACCGCCGCGTTGATCTTGATGATGCGGCCTTCCCCGCTCGTGGAGGTGCCCTCATCTTCCTCGTGAAGAGAACCGGGCAGCACGATGTCCGCGTGTTGTCCCGACTCGGAGAGAAAGAAGTCGATGACGGAGTAGAACTCCAACTTGTCGAGTGCTTCTGCCGTGAAGTTGGTGTCAGGGGACGAGACGACCGGGTTGAAGCAGATCGACAACAGCCCCTTGATGGTGCCCTCGTGTATGGCCTCGATGATCTCGAGGGCGGGGATTCCTTTGCCGGGGATCTCGCTCTCGTCGCATCCCCAGACACCGGCGATGTAGGCGCGGTGCTCGGGGTTGGTGATGTCGCGGTTGCCGGGAAGTTGGTCGCACTTGTGCCCGTGTTCGCGACCGCCCTGGCCGTTGCCTTGCCCGGTGATCGTCGACACGCCACAGCCGGGCTTGCCGAACTTGCCGGTCGCCAGCCCCAGGTTGATCGCGGCGAGAACGTTGTCGACACCCTTGGTCTGCTGCTCGATGCCGCGAGCGTGCAGCATCATACCGGTGGCTGCGGTGCCCCATATCTCGGCCGCCTCCTCGATCCGCGCCGCGGGAACGCCACAGATCTCCGCGGCCCATGTCGGGGTCATGTCGGCGACGGCGGCGGCGGCAAGGTCGAAGTCGACGGTGTGCTCGTCGATGAACTCGTGATCCAGCCAGTCGTGGCGGATCAACTCATGCAACACGGCGCCGAACAATGCTGAGTCGCTGCCGGGTCGAACCGGAAGGAACAGGTCGGCGGTGCGTGCGAGGGGCACGACACGTGGGTCCTGGACGATGAGGCGTGCGCCTCGGTCGCGGGCCCGCCAGATGTAGCTCGTGGTGATCGGAAACGTCTCGGCGACATTCGACCCTGCGACCCACACGACGTCGGCGAGGGGGATGTCGCTCCACGGGTTCGGGGCTCGGTCGACACCGAGGGCCTTCTTGTTGCCGGCGCCGGCCGACACCATGCAGTACCGGCCGTTGTAGTCGAGGTTCGCGGTGTGCAACGCGAGCCGAGCGAACTTGCCGATCAGGTAGCTCTTCTCATTGGTCAGAGAAACACCGGACAACATGGCGAACGCATCGTCGCCGTAGGTCTCCTGGATGCGGCGGATCTCCGAGGCGACACGGTCGAGCGCGTAGTCCCAGCTGACTTCGCGAAAGCCGCCGGGCGCTGACGGATCGCGTTCCATCGGACTGAGCAGGCGATCGGGGTGGCTGCCTTGCAGGTACCGCTTGACGCCTTTGGGGCAGAGCTTGCCCTCATTGAACGGGAAGTCGTACCAGGGTTCGAAACCAACGACCTCGTTGTCGTGGACCTTCAGCTTGATGCCGCACTGCTGGCCGCAGAAACAGCAGTGCGTGTCGACGACCTTGTCGATCTTCAGGCCCGCGTCCCATCCGCCCGGCGGCGCCTGGTTGAGATGTGGTCCGAACTTGGCGATGAGCTCGTCATCGCTGAGTGGTGGTCGTGCCATCAGCCGAATCCTCCGACCCGCGCCGACTGCGCAAGGGTCACGCTCGCTCGTCGGCATTGTGGGCATGTGTCCTGGTAGTTGCCGCCACCGTCGATGGCGTAGTCGAGGCCAACTTGTGGCAACACGACCTGCAGGTCAGCGATCTGCTGGACGCTGGCGAACGGCTCACCACAACGCCGGCACGTGGCGGCGGGCCCTTCGTCGTTGGCTTGCTTGTAGTAGGCGACACCGAGGTTCCCGGGTCGTTGGAAAATGTGGAACAGCTTCCCGAACGGCAGGTACATGAGCCCGAGGATCACGGTGAGCGCATGGATGGTGTTGAGCGCCGAGTAGAAGCGGCCGTCGAGCCAGGTGCTCGACACCGTGAGGAACAATCCGGTGACCGACACGGCGAACAGTCCGGCGAGCGCCAAGAAATCACCGCTGCGTTCCACCGCCAACGCTCCGGGGTCGTGCAGCCGACGACGCAGGAAGATGAAGACGCCGGCGAGGACCAGGACGGCCGCGATGTCGAGCGCATGGAAGATCGTCCAGCCGAAGATGCTGGAGGCGTCGAACTTCAGTGTGCCGACGCGGGACAGGTACACCTGGTACCGGTCGGCCTGCTGGCCGACGCTCTCGAAGTGCAGCAGTCCGAGCGTCAGTGGAAACGTGACGAGCGCTGCGAGAATGCAGCCCCAGAACACGAGTTGGTGGGCAAGCCACCGAGACAGCGACCGTCGTCGAATGAATCCTTGTGTCAGGAGTTGGGTGGCGACGAGTGACGGCAGGGCTGCGGCGTTGCGGCCCTTGCGCGCCCGGAACGCGTCCCAACCGCGGCGGTTCAACATCGCGGTCGATGGACGGCGCAGCCACACCGCATAGCGGTAGACGACCCCGAAGACGGCGAAGATGGTGCCGAACAGGTAGCCGACGAGCGCCGCATCGAACCAGGCGAGGCTGTCGCTGCCGATAAACGTGAGTGCGACAACCAGCGCGACCGCGACCAAGCCCCAGACGACTCCTCGTCGATCGAGCGGATGTTCACCGGTCATTGCGTACCCCCACGACGAGATTACGCATGCCGCAACTGGACGGGCGCCGCAACCGTGGCGTCGAGCTCCTTGCCGACGATCTGGCGACAATGGACCTCGGCGACCTTGCGGCCGAGTGCCTTGGCCTGTTCGGCTTTCGGTCCGACCCAGCCCAGATCGACGGTTTCCGCGAACAGCTCCAGCCACCGTTCGAAGTGGGCAACGCTGAATGGCGACTGAGCGTCGACGAGTTGGTGCGACCGGTAGGGGTTGCCCTCGTAGCCCGGCATTGAGAGCAGGGCCCGGCACCAGAACGCGGTCAGCTTCGGAAGGTGCGCCGACCAGTCGACTCGGGCGACCTCGTTGAACATCGGACCGAGCAACGAGTCCTGGGCGACATCCGCGTAGAAGCGCCGAACCATCTCCGCGATCTGCTCGGGATCGTCGAGATCGCCAGTGATCACTCGTTTCACGGTGGCTTCGCTCATGTCGATCTCGATTCGTGCGCTCTGTGGGAATGACGGCTCAGATCCACAGCACGCCGATCGCCGTCGCGGCGACGATGGTCAACCCGAGCAGGGTCTGGCGAACCCCGATCACCACGGCACGTGGTGTGGGGCGGATGTTCAGCGCTCGCTGGAGAGCGATGGCGGCCCCGACGGCGATGGCCCCGACGATCGTCGATCGGTCGACGGCGATGGCACAAGCGGCGATGGCGATGGCGACAACGTCGGCGCCGATGACCAGTCGTGGATTGCCGGGACGGCCGTGGATGCGGCCGACCTGGTCGCGGACCGTCACGATGGCGGTGACCGATCGAGCGGCGAGGATCATCCAGCACGCCGCTGCGAGCCGAACGTTTCCGCCGCCGGCCAACACGATCACGGCGGCGACACCGCCCATTCCGACTGCCCCGACGAGCTCAGGGAGCAGCCGGCGGCTCCGGGACCGCATGTCGAACCACAACTCGACGGCCGCCAATGGCACGATTGCGATGAGTGGCGCCCAGAACGCCGATGCCCCCAGCACGATCGCGCCACCGACAAGCCCGATCAACAACACGGCCTCGGCAAATAGCACGCGCCGCGCCGTCGAGGTGCGGGGAAGGAATCGTCGGCGACGAGCGTCAACGAGGAGGACCTTGAGTGGTGTGCGGGCCATGAACGCCACGAAGGCCCCCAGCCCCAGGCACACGCCTGCGCCACTCCACGCCACGAGCAACCCGAGCAACACCGACTCGAGCGTGAGCCCCCAACCCCCGTGCTCGGCTGGGATGGCGACCGATCTCAACAACGAGCGCTGGCCGGGGGCTTCGGCCCGATCGGCGGCGTCAACGTCGGTCACGGCGGCGACGTTGGTGGTCATCGGAACGTGCTCAGGAGTGCGAGAACGAAGATGAGTAGGACGACACCTGAGACGACAGCGATCGACGCTGGCCACGGATGCTCCGGCCGGGGAGCATCAACGGGTCGTCGTGAGTTGGTCACCTCATGACCGTCAGGGGTTTGATCGGGGTCCATGGACGTATTGTATAGTGTCTAACTATGAGACTTGAAATCACTCGCCGGTCGGATCTCGCGACCCGAGCGCTGATCGAGCTCGCCCGTCTCGGCAGGCGGACGAAATCGGTCGAGCTGGCCGAGGCGATCGGCACGACACCCGGGTTCCTGTCCCAGGCGATGACACCGCTGGCCGCCAACGGCTGGGTTCGATCCGAGCCCGGCCCATCCGGCGGATACCTCCTCACCACCGACCTCGAAGACGTCAGCGTCCTCGACGTGATCGAAGCCATCGAAGGTCCCTCAGATGCCGGCCGTTGTGTCCTCGAAGACCGACCGTGCGGCAACGGCGGCCCGTGCGCTCTGCACCAGCCGTGGCAGCGGGCACGCACGCAACTGCTCGACGAGTTGTCGAACTCGACGCTGGCCGGCCTGCCCAAGGCGCGTCCGTGAACAACGTGGCCTCCGGCGTTCGTGTGCGGACCCACCCGAGTTCGTGCAACGGCTGCGGCAACTGCCATCACCATCATCGAGGCGACACTCGCCACCACAACCGTCGCCGGCGATCCAACCGGCATGACCGAATCACCAGGAGCCTGACGCCATGAACATCTCACCCGATCTGCTGCTCGCCGAAATCGTCGACCTCGTGCCCGGCGCACCCCGCGTCCTCGAGGCCCATTCGCTCGACTACTGCTGCGGCGGTCAACGCACGCTGACCGACGCGTGCGCCCTCGCGAACATCGACCCCGCCACGGTGATCGCGGAACTCGACGAACTCGACGCCGGGCCGGCGCCTGACTGGGTGCCGTTGAGCCCGGGGCTCCTCGTCGACCACCTCGAAGCCACACACCACGCCTACCTGCACGTCGAACTGCCCCGACTCGAGGCGCTGGCCGACAAGGTTGCTGGCGTCCACAGCTCCCGCCACCCCGAACTCGTCGAACTCCACGAGCGGTGCGTTGCGCTACGGGATGACTTGGAGCCCCACATGGGCAAGGAGGAGGGGGTGTTGTTCCCGATGATCCGAGAACTCTCTACCGCGATCTCACCGCCGTCGTTCCACTGTGGCTCGGTCGCCAACCCCATCACGATGATGATGCGCGAACACGAACAGACCGGCGAAATCCTTCAAGGACTGCGCCAACTCACCAATGGCTACCGGGTACCCGACGATGCCTGCGCGAGCTACCGGTCTCTCTACGAAGGGCTTGAGGCGCTCGAGGCCGACACTCACCTGCACATCCACAAAGAGAACAACGCGCTGTTCCCGGCCGTCATCGAACTCGAACAACGCTGGTCGCAGGCTGTGTGACCAGGGCCGCCTGATCGGTGCAGCGACACCGAACCTCGAAGCGGTCTCGACCGTCGCCGGCTCTGGGGCGGAGATGAAATCAGCGCTGTTCGGTGACGGTGTAGCTGCCCCGCTCGTCGGCCGCGATACGGGCCATGGCCACGTCGTGGTCGTGGGGGAATGCCAGCCACACGTTGCGTGCGGCCAGGTCGGCGAGCAACGCCGTCTTCTCTGTGACGACCAGCTCGGGGAATCGGTCGTAGCCCATGGTGATGGGCAAGTGGACCCAGGGTCGAGCGGGCACCAAGTCCGAGGTGAACACAATGGGGCCGTCGTCGCCGTTGAGCTCGGTCAGCAACAGGCCCGGCGTGTGACCGTCTGAGCGGTGGAATCGATAGGCATCGCCCAGAGTGGCACTGTGGTCGCCGGTCACGAGCTCGACCCGACCCGTGTCCCACAAAAGATCGGTCAGCCCATCGACGAACGATGCACGATCCCGCGCCGTCGGGGCGATGGCTCGGGCCCATGCTCCTTCGCTCACGACGAACGCGGCGTTGTCGAACACCAGCGTCAACGGCGTGTCGGGTTGCCATGCTGCGAGCAGGCCGCCCGCGTGGTCGAAGTGCAGGTGGGACAGCACGACGACGTCGATGTCGGCGGGGGTGAGGCCGGCGGCTTCGAGCTCGTCGAGGAGCACGTGGTGGCTTTCCACGACGCCGTAGCGCTCCCGGCGATCCGGGGAGAAGAATGCGCCGATGCCGGTCTCGATCAGCACGTTCCGACCAGACGGCTCCTGGACGAGCAGCGCCCGGGTGGCCAGCGGGATTCGGTTGTGCTCGTCGGGGGTCGCCCACCGCTGCCACATATCCTTGGGGGCGTTTCCGAACATGGCGCCGCCGTCCAGTCGCTGTGAATTCCCGCGCAGAGCGGTGATGGTTGGCAACGCTTCGTCCGCCGGCATCAGATCAGTGGAGTCGATCTAGCGCTCCGGCGTCAATGGGCACGCTGTCACGGACCGAGGAGCGCTGCCGGGATCACGGCAACGATCACGGCAACTCCATCAGGGCGCCGGTAGGCGTGCGCGCCGGTCGTAATGATCGCTGCGTCGACCAGACCAGCGCCGAGCCGGTGCTGCAGCCACAGCAGATGACGAACGTCCTCGTCGTTGACGTTTGGTGAGAGCTTCACCTCGAGGGCAACGCACCTTCCATCGCGTCGTTCCACGATCAGGTCGACCTCGTGGTCACCGCGATGCGTCCGGAAGTGGGACACGCGGGCTTCGGATCGCTGCGCGTACACCCGCGCACGGAGCGCTACAAGCGACTCGAAGAGTGCGCCGAGCAACCTGGAATGTTCGGCGGCGTGTCGATCCGACCGGTGCGTCGCTCAGGTATGGCGTCGTAGGTGCGGTCGTAACCGTTGGCTTCGACTGCGTCGAGGATCGTCGGATCGAATCGGCCTGCCGTCCTCCGCCACGCGACGATCGAGGTGCTGATGAGTCGGTAGGTCTCGGCTGATACATGCACTGGTTCCGCGCCGTTGTTGGCGTTGAGGATCGACAGGTCGCTGTTGACGTCGAAGCGTGACCAGCGTGCCTCGAGGTCGTGAATTCTCGACACCGAGTCGGCCATCAGCTCGGCCGACCCTCCGAGCAACGTGATCTGGGCAGTCGTTCCCATCGCACGGAAGCTGCGGTCAGCTTGCACGGCTGGTGGCCACCGCTTTCGCAGTGACCGGAGCCATTCTCACGATCGGTGCCGGTGCTGGGGCGGTGACCTTCGCTGCACCGGGTGCTGCGGGCGCCGTCGCGGTGCCGTTTGCGGTGCCGTTTGTGGTCCCGTTGGCCATGACTATTCGGACGACGATCGGGGGATTGGTCGCCGGCGGGGCGACTGCGACGACTGTGTCGGCAACTACGGGGTTGTGGGGCCGCGCCGACGCCATCGCTCCGGCCATGACCAGCGCAGCGCTCACGCTCAATCCGGTGGCGAGGATGCGTCCGCCCGCCGCGGCGTGCGGACGCCGCTTCCGGCGGGCTGGGGAGGGAGTGGCGGGAGCCGGGGCATGGGAGCGGGGTGTATCAGCGCTCGTCGCGGGCTTCGAACCGCTGCGACGCGCTGCGAGCGCGGCGACTCGATCGTGGGTGGAGTCAGTCATCTTCCTCACCCCGATGCTCGCTCTCGTGGTCGCCTCCGTGGTCGTCTCCGTGGGGTTTGTCCCCGCCCTGGTCGACGGTGGCAGGGACGGTGACGTCGGTCGGCGAGGGCTCGATGGCAGCCGCTTGGGGGGCGACCGTCGTTGCGGTCCCCGTAACGGGATCGACGTACACGGTGATCTCCTGTGGCGTCGCCGGTGGAGGTGTCGTGTCGGCGACAACCGGTTGGAGGTTGCCGACGTTGTCGGTCGCTCCGGCGATGAGTCCACTGCCGCCGACGTAGACGCCGGCGCCGACGGTCAAGCCTGCGGCGATGATTGCGGATGCGATGAGCGCTTTGCTGCGTTCCATGATCTCTCCTGGTAACTGATGGCTGAGGTCACCATACGGAGCGGTCCCGAAGCGTCAGGTCGGCGCAAGGTGAGCGCAAGGTAACGATTTTCGGGGTGGTCACGTCATGAGGGCGGCTGAGACGGCATCAGGACGATGACCGCGTCCAGCCCTCCCGCTACGCCTGACCGCAGTTGCGCCGTTGCGCCGCACTGCGCGGCGAGGCGGGCCACGATGGCAAGTCCCAGGCCGGTTCCGCCTGGTGCGGCGGATGGGCCACGCCAGAAGCGGTCGAAGGCTCGGTCCCGTTGCTCCTCGCTGAGACCGGGGCCTTGGTCGGTCACGTGGAGCTCGACGTGACCGTCGACCGTGGTTGCGTTGACTCGGACCTCGGATCCGCCGGGCGCACAGTCGAGTGCGTTGTCGATCAGGTTGTCGAGGATCTGCTCCAACGCTCCGGGCGCCGCATCCACCCAGATCGGAGGAGTCGAGATGTCGAGTCGGATGCCGGCATCTTCGGCGATCGGCGCCCATATGGCATCGCGTTCAGCCAAGACGTCAGCGAGGTCGGTCGGTCGGGTTTCCGGAGTCTCCGATGCTCTCGTCAGGGCGAGGAGTCCCTCGCTGATCCGGCTGAGGCGCGCCGTTTCGGCCCGGACGGCGGCGATCGCCGGCTGGACCTCGATCGGCACGACCGCCTCGATGTTCTCGAGTTGGAGGCGAATGGCCGCCAGAGGCGTTCGCAGCTGATGAGAAGCATCGCCGACGAAGTCGCGCTGGGCCTCGAGGAGCTCTTGCTGCCGGGCCGCCGTCTCGTTGAACACGAGCGCGAGCTCACGCAGTTCGGGGGCCCCGGCGTCGGTCGGGGCGCGTGCCGCCAGATCACCGTCGGCGATCTGGCGCGCCGCCTGTTTGAGGCGGTCGACCGGTCTCGTGACCAGACTTGCAAGCGCGAGACCGACGAGCGTCACCGCCGCCGCCACGATCGCGGCCAGGACGCCGAGGCCCAGCCAGGCGGATCGGACCCGATCGTCGAGGGTCGAACTCGGGTACGTGATGCGCACGGCGCCGTGGACGACACCGCTCGATGCCACGGGCACTGCGACGTACAGCAGGTCCGCGTCCAGCGTGGCGGAGTATCGGCGCCCTTCGGCCCGCTGGCCCTGGATCGCGCTCATGATCTCCGGGCGGTTGCGGAAACTCGTGCCAATGGGTGACTCCGTGTCGGAATCGGCGACGCTGCGGCCGCTGCTGTCGACCACGAGGATTCGCCCGCCCGGGTCCGCCGCGTAGGCCGAGAGGGTCGGGGCGATGTCGGGCAACGTGTTGGCCTCGAGGGCGTCTTCTGAGAGTCCGGCGATGACGGTGGCGTCCTGCTCGATGTCTCGGAGCAGCCGGTCGCGTTCACGCGACGCGAACGTGCGGCCCAACGGGACCACCAACAGCAGCAGTGTGACGATCGTGATCGTCAGGTAGCTCGCGAGGAGGCGACGTCTCACTCCGTTGGGTCGAGGCGGTAGCCGACGCCTCGGATGGTCGAAATCCAGTCGGAGTGACCCAACTTTCGCCGGAGGGCCGAGATATGGACGTCGAGGGTCTTGGTCGGGCCGAACCAGTTTGTGTCCCACACCTGATCGATGATGTCCTCTCGGGTTCTCACCGCACCCGGCCGTTCGGCCAACATTGCGATCAGCTCGTACTCCTTGGGAGTCAACTCGACCTCCACACCATCGACAGCGACACGGTGGGCATCTCGATCGATGCGGAGCAGCCCGATCTGCTGCGTCACAGGCGATGGGGGAGGTTGGGCGGTTCTGCGAGTCACGGCCCCGATTCTCGCCACGAGCTCGCGGAACCCGAATGGTTTCACCAGATAGTCATCGGCGCCGAGTTCGAGGAGCAGGACGCGGTCGATCTCGTCGCCGCGAGCGGTCAGCACGATGATCGGGACCGACGACCGCTTCCGGACCTCCCGGCAGACGTCCTTGCCATCGAGGTCCGGCAGCCCCAGGTCGAGCAGCACAAGGTCGACCGACATGGCCTCGTCAACAGCGGCCACGCCACTCGGCGTGTGTGCGACAGCGTGTCCGAGGCGTTCCAACCCCTCCTGCAGCGACGAAGCGATTGCAGGGTCATCCTCGACGATCAACACCCTCACTCGCATCACCTCGCGGAACGGGCCGTAGCCACCGACGGGGCCACCGACGGGGCCACACTACGTTGCCGGGTGTTGGCGTCAGGTTGTGCCGAGGTGAGCGCCAGGTAAAGGTCAAGCCGCCAACGGGGCATCGGCGCACTGGGGACCTTGTCCCCTGTGCCGAAGCCGATGTAGGTGTCATCATCTGAGCGATGACCCGCAGCCTTCCCGACCACCTTGCCGCCGAACGACATCTCGGCGGTCGGGCCGCTTGGCTGCGCGCCGCCGTACTGGGAGCGAACGACGGTCTCATCTCGACGGCCAGCCTCATGATCGGAGTGGCCGCCGCATCGAGCACGCGCTCGACCATCCTCGTCGCCGGGATCGCAGGACTCACTGCCGGAGCGCTCTCGATGGCCGCCGGCGAATACGTGTCGGTCAGTTCCCAACGCGACACCGAACACGCCGACCTCGCCCGCGAACGCGCGGAACTCGACGTCTCGCCGGAAGCAGAGCTGCAGGAGCTCGTGGCGATCTACGAACGTCGCGGTCTCAGCCCAGGCCTCGCCCGAAACGTAGCGGTCGAACTCGCCGCGTCTGATCAGCTCGCCGTGCACGCCAGGGATGAACTCGGCATCGACCCAGAGGCGCTCGCGAACCCCGTACAGGCCTCGATCGTGTCGGCGCTGAGTTTCGTGGCTGGCGCGATCCAACCGATCATCGTCGTCGCCCTCACCCCCGCTGACGCACGCGTCCTCATCACGATGGTCGTGACCTTGATCGGGCTGGTCGCGCTCGGCTCACTCGGCGCCCGGCTCGGCGGCGCTCCCCAAGGGCGCGCAGCTCTTCGGGTCTTTGTTGGAGGCTGCCTCGCTCTCCTGATCTCGCTCGGGATCGGCAGCCTCACCGGCAGCGTGGTCTAGGGATGGCGAACCTTTCGCGATGGCCGGGCACCACCTTCCTCACTGGTCATTGGTGCGAGTCTGTGACGTGCATCGTCTGCGGGAATCGAAGTGGTCGTGCAACAGACAGATTCGCGCTGTGAGATCGTGGTTCGTTTCAGGTGGTTTCGCCGAGATCCGGCAGGTCTTCAAAGGGGAGCGCTTGCTCCTGTGGATCACCATCGGAGGGCTCGGTGTCGTCGCCGGGTGTGGTCTCGTCGTTGCCAAACTCCTCGACGACCTCTTGGGCGCAGATGGCGTGGTGGCGCTCGACCCATCGATCACCTCGTGGGTCGTGGAACACCGGACGACTGCGTTGACCGATATCGCTCAGGTTGCGACGTGGTTCGGCAATCCGTGGGTGGTACTCCTTGTTGTGGCTGCTGCTGTCGTCTTTCTGGTGGCGCTCCGGCGAGCACGGCTCGCGTTGTTCATCGCCGCCTCGACGAGCGGTGCTGCGATCGCGTCGACGTTCGGAAAGTCCGTGGTCGACCGCCCGCGGCCGCCGAGTTCGCTATGGCTCGTCTCCGCATCGGGCGCGGCGTTCCCCTCCGGGCATGCGACCCAGTCGATCGCGTGTTACGGGGCGCTCGCAGTCGTTGGCGTGAGCGTCCTTTCGAGCCGTTGGACCCGGGCGCTTGTTGCCGGGGCCGGAGCGGCGCTGGCGTTGGCGATCGGCTCGTCGCGCGTGTACCTCGGCGTGCATTGGTCCACAGATGTGCTGTGCGGCTGGGCGATCGCCTCGATGTGGGTAGCGACACTTGTGCTGCTGGGGTGGGCTCGGCCCCGCGTACATGCCGGTTGGCTCGCAGCTCGGCGAGGCGCGTAGAAGTGGCCGACCCGCTTCGCTGATAGCGCAAGTTCACCCCGTACTGTGAACGCCTGACCCCCTGCTCGGTGGTTGCACGTTCGCGATTCGTTGGATCGGGTGATCGTCAATCGGGTCCACCTATCGCCGCGCGCCAGCAGCCATAGCGGCGTCAACACTGGCGGCGACGTCGTCGGTGACGAGCGTGATCCCGAAGGCACGCCTCACCACCCGACGCTGCGGTGAGCATGATGGGGACGGGACACTTGGATGGGTGCCCGGTGACCTCACCACACTCTGCCCGTTGATCCCCAGACGGTCAGCGACCATCCACCGCGATCGCGAGCGCATTGCAGATCTCGCGCATCCGGTCGTCGCCGAGCGTCCCAGGCGATCAGTTCGCGAGCCGCCGACAGGAGAGCGTCGTCGACGGTCGTGCTGATGCGTATTCGGGCCACGTGGGCTTCATATACGCGAGTGGCGCAGGCTCTCCTCGGCGAAGTGGTCGTGATCAGCGCCGCTCACGGAGGCCGCCGTTCGCTGCAGCGCGCTGAACAGGTCATCGTTGGTGACCCATTGCGGATCTTCGCTCGCCCGAATCCGATTGAACGTCGCGGCTGCGGCGCTTTGGGCAGCGAGCGCGACGTCTCCGGGCGTGTAGCCGACCGATTCGGCCGCGAGCTGACCAACATCGACATCTCGATGATCGAGGCGGCCCACGGCCGCGAGCCACAGTGCCTCGCGGACATGTCCATCAGGGGGACCGATGGGAACGATCAGATCGAAGCGCCCGGGTCGGATCACCGCCGGATCGATGTTGTCGATGAAGTTGGTCGCGCAGACGAGCAGCCTCCCGGGCTGAGCCCGAAATGGTGGAATGGCTTTCAGCAGCTCGTTGACCACCGACTGCACGTCCGGGCGGCTTTGGCGGCGGGATGCGATCCCGTCGAACTCGTCGATGAACACGACCACGTGCTCCAATCCGACCAGCTCAGTGAACGCTCGGCGTAACTCCGACGCCAGCCCAGCCGGGGCCGATGCAATCTTCGACGACAGAAGCTCGACAAACGGCCACTCAAGAAGTCGGCGATTCCGCGAGCAAAGGTCGTCTTGCCAGTCCCGGGCGGCCCGAAGAGCATCACGGTTGCGGGAGCCAACAAGCCGATCTTTCGTGTGGTGACCCGATCGAGTAGCGACGGTGTGAGGACCTCGTCGATGCGAGTCGGAACAACTTGTCGAAGTCCGTGCCTGCTGCTCGCGTGGGCGCGTCGGTGGTCGAGCGATACATCATCGCAACGATCCACATCGGTGTACCTCCGATCAGTTCAGGAGCAAACGTGGGAGGAAAGTTTGGAGTGGCGGCGTCGCGCACCCGGGCAGACTGGGGCGATGTCCGGGATGAGTGTTCCGTCGCCGAGTGATCGATCGCGATCCCGAATCACTTGGTCTCCTGCTCGATGAGCACTGCGGCATTCCCGTAGACAGCTTCGAGACGAGCCTGGGTCTCGTCGCACGTGACCAGAATCGCTCCGAACGTCACGCATTCCGCAACGATCCAACGATCGTTCATCCCGAGCCGGAGTCCGCCCGCTGTCGCTGCAGCGCTTGCGTCGCCGTACCGAGTGGAGACAGACATCCAGGGGTATTCGGAGGGCATGCGGACGAGTCGCCGGTAGAAGCTGACGGTTGCCGCTCGCTGGAAACGGGTCGCGTTCGTCGGCGCGGCAGCAACTCCGTGCGCCAGTTCTCCCAACACGACCATCGATCCGATCGGTGACTGGTCCGCATCCCTGATCAGATCGATGAGCTGCTCGTTGCGTCGTTCGGTCAGTGCAAGCACGGCGCTCGTGTCGAGCAAGTAGCCCGAGAACTCGTCGGCAGGAGTTCCGAAGAGGGCGGCCGCTTCAGTCATGCGCTTCCGATTCAATCTCGATGGACGACCGGTTGTCGTCCTCGAGGAAGTCGGCGAAGCCGGTGTCCACAAATGGCAGAGTGGCGATCAGCTCGTCGAACTGCTGGGTCCACTCCGTGCCGGTGTGTGTGATGGGGGTGATCCGTGCGACTCGGACTCCGTGGTTGGTGAGGAAGACGTCCTGGCCAGTCTCCACCGCCTCAAGCACCTTGCTCGTGTTGTTTCGCAGTTCGCGCATGCCGATCTCGATAGACATGTACGGGACTGTAGCACATTAATCACCAAGTGTGCTACATCAGTTTGTGAGGGGAGAGCCGGACGATTTTCGACGGATCCGGCGAAACCCTTCCGGGCGAACGGACACCTCTTCGCGCACATCGTCAGAATGACGACATCGCGATTCGGCCGGTCATTGTGCGGCACCAGGAGCTTTCGTGGACCGCTCTCCGGTTGTGAAGTTCAGCTGAGCTCGCGAAGCCTGGCGGTGTCGAGGTGCTGCTGGAAGGCAACAGCCTGACCGTCGTCCATGGTCCACACGTGGGCGATCTTCGCCGAGGCCGGCTCTCCGGAACCCTTGCACTTCCACGTGTACATCCATGGACGACGTTCCCGACATCGCCGGCAACCTGACGCTGTGGCACGGTCACGACAACCTGTGCTTCGACCCGACCACCGGTCGACTCTCCGGACGGTTCGAGGGCACGAACTGCATCCCTGGCGGGCGACGTCCCGATGCTTCACGTCTGGCTCGATCCGAACGACTGCGGGCCGTTCGCTGGCACCGACCGCAAAGGTATGACTGGCTCCTGCGTCAAGGACTTCTCACGCCATCGCGCAGCCGAGCTGCTCGACTGCGGTCGCCGACCTTGCGATTGACGCTGCGCATTGCACCGAGCGGTACTCGAACAACCGGACTCAAGCCGAAAACGACCGTGCGCAAGCATGCGTTTGAGACCGGTGCGTACATGGATCATCGTTCTCCGTCGAACCCGCCCGAAGGAGCGGATCCTTCGTCCCATTCGGGGGACGAGCTGCACCCGTTGGGCCGTTGTGCGGCCGGGTCTGGTCGCCAAGGATGCCCGGTGTAGTTGTTTTGAACCGACCAGGGGGTCAATCGAAAGGCTCCAGGAAGGCAACGTGGCCGACCTCGCCGTCGACCCGGCTGCTGAGTCGGTGTCCTGCGCGGTGATCGACTCGGGCAAGGTCTCGTGCTGGGGAAACGACCAGCGGGGCCGCCTCGGCAACCGCGGTACCGGGGCTCACGAACGTCACGCAGCTCGAGGCAGGCGACGCACACGTTTGCGCCCTGATCGGCGGCGGCTCGGTGAAGTGCTGGGGCCTGAACACCGAGGGCCAGCTGGGCGAGGGAACCACCTCGCAGATACTCGCGTTCGAACCAGCCGGCACCGATCCCGAGAATGCGATTGGCCCCGTACCCCGTCGCCGGAATCACCAACGCCACCGCGCTCGACGCCCAAGGCTCGAACACCTGCGTCGTGCGTGCGACGGGCGGCGTCACCTGCTGAGGTACAACCTCTTCGGCCAGCTCGGCGACGCGACCACCACACAGCACTCGACTCCGTATGACGTTCCAGGCGTGAGCGGGGCCACCGGGGTCGCTACCGGCTCGCGGACCTGCGCCATCGTTGGCGGCGGTTCGTTGAAGTGCTGGGGTGAGAACAGCGTGGGCGGTATCGGCGACGGAACCCGGATCCAGCGCATCGGACCCACCGCTGTGTCGGATCTGGTCAACGTCGCAATGGTGTCGGTGAACCGGTTCGGGACGTGTGCCCCAGGCAAATCGATGGCGCCGCCTTCTGCTGGGGTCAGAACACGGCCAACGGCGGCAGCTTCTTCGACGTCGCCGTGACACCTCGCCCGGTTCCGCTCGGAAACCGGCGTGAGCTCAGTGCAACCGAAGGCCGATGATGAGTTGTGGGTCAAGTCGGAACCGCCTCTGGCGTAGACGCAACACGACCCGGCGACCGGACGGATGCTCGTCACGGTGGATCCTCGTGGCGCGGGCGGCGCCATATTCGGCGATGGACAGATCTGGGTGCCTCACGTCAATGGGGTCGACCGAATCGATCCCGACAGCGGTTCGGTTCTCGACCCGACGACGCGGAGTGGATTGGACAGTATCCTCGCTGCGATTGGCGGTGGCGCGCTGTGGATGACCAGCATTGGTGAGCAGCGGGTCGTTCGTATGGAGCCGACCTCATGGCGCGGGCTATCTGGGCGACCGTGCACGGGCTCGCTTCGATCGCAATCGCATTACCCGAGTCGACGGAGCCTCATGAGCTCGATCTAATCGTCGAGTTGTCGTTGGCGGCGATCTCCGCCGGATACGCGGTGCCTGCTCCGACGGGAACAACCAGGGCTCGCAGCGCACGCCGTAGCTGAGTGCCGTTGGCTACTCGGACCGCGCCAGTCGTGCCGTGACGAGAACCTCGCCCTGCGCCTCGCCGAGGTCAGTCGGGTGACCGTCGCAGACGGCGAGCAATTCCTCGGCAATCGGCCACAGCTGCTGGATCGAGGCGGGGGTGTCGGTCGCCAGGATCAGATCTGCGGCGGCTCGCCATGGGGTGGGGTCCGTTGCGTTCGGGGTGAGCGCTACGGGTCCGAGCGCGTCGACGAATCCGTCGAAGGGCTGATCGAGCCGTCCGCCGGGCAACAGTGCGTGTCGGCTGTACCACTTCGTCGGTTCGCAGCAGCCGGCCAACACGGCGACTGCTTCGGCAACGACCGGATCGCCTCCCGCCAGTTCGAGCCATCGAGCTGTTCGGAGCGCCTCGACATCGGTCGACGTCGACGCCGCCAGGAAGTCCGCGAACCAGCTGAGTCGCTGCCCGAGCGTCGGATCAACCGCGGTGGTTCCGCTCCACAGCACGTCTGCCACGGCCGCTCCGGTCGGCCAGAGGCGCAGCGCCAAGTTCTGTTCTGTCACTAGTTCGGACCACATGCAGGCCTCGCCGCCGAGCACTGCCGACGGATCCACCACATCGGGCGCAGCCTCGTTGTCATCGGCATCGTTGCTGTGGGCATCGTTGTCGAACGCGGCTGCGATCGGGCCCCAGGCGCCCAGTCGAGGATCAGAGTGGAGACGTTGCCGGTGCTCAGCCCAACCGGCCGCATCGACGAGGGGATTCACATGATGATGTGTGGGGTCGTAGCCGAGATCGAGGTAGTAGGGCGTCGAGAATATGACTGGTTGAAGCGCTGCGGCTGCTGAGCGGAGTCGACGATGGCCTCGCCAGACCTGGGTCACCACCTCGGTCGACAGGTCGGGATGCCACGCCTCATCCCACACGATCGGGGTTCGTCCGAGACTCAGCACCAGGTCGGTCACGCGTTGAGTGAACTGACGTTGTATGACCGCAACGTCGTGTGTGGGCCACGCCTCGGGGGCCACTTCGTCGCCGCCGATGTGGATGTATCGATCGGGGAACAGCTCGGCCACTTCGGCCAAGAGTTGCTCGATGAACTCCGCGACAATCGCGGACTCGGGGTCGAGCGCGACCGTGGCGATCCCCAGGGTCGTGCGCCGCTCGAATGGTCCCGGGGTGGCGGCGAGATGTGGATAGCCGACCAACCACGAGGTGACGTGGCCGGGCATGTCGAGTTCCGGAACGACACGTATCCCAGCGTCGGAGGCGTGGTCGACGATTCGAGAGATGTCATCCCGGGTGAAGTACTTACCGTCGGCGCCGAGACGGTGCAGGTCCGGCCACCGTCGGCTTTCCAGGCGAAACGCCTGATCGTCAGAGAGATGCAAGTGCAGGACGTTGAACTTGGCGGCGGCCATCGCGTCGAGGGTGTCGAGGATTGCCTCCACTCCGAGCCAGTGTCGGCACGGATCGATGAGCAGGCCCCGCCATCCGAAGGCCGGTGTGTCGTGGACCAGGACGTGAGGGAGTTCGCCTGCCGAGTCAGGATCATGAGCCAATTGCAACAGCGTCTCCGCTCCGCGACGGGCTCCGATGTTCGTGGCGGCGGCGAGCGTCACGCCCGTGGCATCAATGCGAAGGTTGTACGACTCGTCGGCCCCCAACACGAGCGTCCCGGGTAGCACCTCACCGATGTCGATCGCGATGCGCAGTGGTTCGCCGGTGGGATGCGCCGGCCATCCGTTGAGCAGTCGCGCCTGGACGGCGTGAGTGGGGTTCCCGAGAATCGAGACTGGCCCGAGAGGCGAGTGGTTCCCTGACAACGTCGTCGCGCTGGGCTCGGGGATCAGTCGCAATGAACTCACCAGCGAAGTTCACCAGATCTGCTGGCCTTCGATGGCGTCGAAGCTTGGGGAGGGCACGTCGTCAATCGTTCCGAGCAAGATTCCGCCCGGTGAAACGAACGACGCTGGCAGTGACCTTCGGCCCTGTCGGAGCGACTGCCGTGGGGCGCAGAGTGGGGTGAACGACACGACGAATCGAGTGACGCATGACCAAGGCAGTCGGCATCGACCTGGGAACAACGAATTCGGTGATCGCCGCGATGGAGGGCGGTCAAGCGACGGTCATCCCCAATTCGGAGGGCTCCAGAACGACACCCTCGGTCGTTGCATTTACCGCCGACGGTGAACGTTTGGTCGGCCAGGTGGCGCGCCGCCAATCGGTGTTGAACGCGAAGGGCACGATCTCCTCGGCGAAACGGTTCATCGGCCGCCGCTACGACGAGGTGAAAAGCGAGCTCGGCGCCGTGCCGTTCGATGTCGTCGAGGGTGCTGACGGAACGGCGCGTTTCGACGTGAACGGCAAGCAGCAGGCGCCCGAGGAGATCTCCGCGCTCGTGCTCCGCAAGCTCGTCGATGATGCCTCGAAGTTCCTCGGTGAGAAGGTCACCGAAGCGGTCATCACAGTTCCTGCGTATTTCAATGACGCTCAGCGCCAGGCCACCAAGGACGCTGGTCGCATCGCGGGGCTCGAAGTGCTCCGCATCGTCAACGAACCAACCGCTGCGGCCCTCGCCTACGGACTCGACAAGCAGGCCAACGAGACAGTGCTCGTGTTCGACCTTGGCGGCGGCACGTTCGACGTCAGCGTGCTCGATGTCGGCGATGGTGTCGTCGAGGTCAAGGCGACCTCCGGCGACACGCACCTCGGCGGTGACGACTTCGACCATCGCCTGGTCGACCATCTCGCTGGTGAGTTCCAGAAGGAACACGGGATCGACGTTCGCACCGACCATCAGGCCCTTCAACGATTGTTCGAAGCTGCAGAAAAGGCGAAGGTCGAGCTGTCGAGTCTCGCTCAGACACAGATCAATCTGCCCTTCATCACCGCGGACGCCGCGGGACCGAAACACCTCGTTGCCACGGTGATGCGTTCGACGTTCGACGAGATCACCGCCGATCTCGTACAACGCTGCCTCGGTCCCGTCGAGCGAGCGATCGCCGACGCGAAGATCACCGCCAACGACATCGACGAGGTCATTCTCGTCGGCGGCTCAACACGAATCCCTGCGGTTCAAGCCCTCGTCCGTCGCCTCACGGGCGGCAAAGAACCGAACATGACCGTCAACCCTGATGAGGTGGTGGCTATCGGGGCCGCCATTCAGGCTGGCATCCTCAAGGGAGACGTCAAGGACGTGATCCTGTTGGATGTCACTCCGCTCTCGCTCGGTGTCGAGACCATGGGCGGCATCATGACCAAAGTCATCGAACGCAATACGACCATCCCGGCGCGCCGAACTGAAGTGTTCAGCACGGCCGATGACAACCAATCCGCGGTCGACATCGTCGTCCTGCAGGGAGAACGCGAGCGGGCCAGCGACAACCGGGTGCTCGGGCGATTCAAGCTCGATGGCATCCGCGCGGCCCGACGGGGTGAACCACAGGTCGAGGTGACCTACGAACTCGACGCCAACGGCATTCTTGAAGTCTCGGCCAAAGACAAGGACACTGGTTCCGAGCAGAAGATCACGATCAGCGAGAGTTCGAACCTTGATGCGTCCGAGGTTTCACGCATGGTCGCCGACGCAGAACAACATCGCGCCGAGGACACCAATCTGCGCCAGGAGGTCAATGCTCGGAACGAACTCGACGCGGTCGCGTACCAGGTGGAGCACCGCCTCGCTGAACTCGGTGACGACGTACCAAGCCATGAGCGAGCTCGAGCGGAGCAACTCGCGAACGAGGCACGCGAAGCCGTCAAAGCGCAACGCCCGCTCGACCAACTGCGCTCCATGACCGCTGAGCTCCAGCAGATCTTCCACGGGCTCCGTCCGGCTCAAGGCGACGGTGGTGGAGATGCACCTTCGCCCGGTGACGACGACGTCATCGAGGCCGATTTCACGGTCGCCTGATCCGGACGAATGCCATGACCGACACCACACCCACCCACGACATCGTCGACGAGGAGCGCGCCAGCGACACCGAACCGTCGGTCGCCGCCGATGCCGAGGCCCGCGTCGTCGAACTCGAGGACCAGGCCCGCCGTGCTCGTGCCGACTACGAGAACCTTCGCAAGCGCTTCGATCGTGAAGTCACTCGTGAGCGTGCTGCCGAACGCTCACGTGTGGCGGCGGCATGGCTCCCGGTGCTCGACGATCTGGAACGAGCGCTCGAACACTCAAGCGTCGGCACACACACGTTGTTGTCGGGCGTCAGATCAATTCGGGACCAAGCAATCGCCGTGCTTGCTGGCCTCGGCTACCACCGTTTCGAGGTGGTGGGCGAGCCGTTCGATCCCAGCCGACACGAGGCGATGGGCACGATCGAATCGCCCGGCCCCGCCGGTGCCGTCGCGGTGCAGGTACGAGCGGGATACGGAAGCGACCATGAAGTGCTCCGTCCTGCGGGCGTCATGGTCTCCACCGGCAGCGTCTGATGGCTTCCCCCGTCGACTTCTATCAAACCCTTGGCGTTACCAGGACGGTGACACCGGGTGATCTTCAAGCCGCCTACCGAAAGCTTGCTCGCTCGTACCACCCCGACGTGAACAAGGACCCCGAGGCAGAGTCACGTTTCAAGGACATCTCCGAGGCGTACGACGTACTTTCCGACCCCGAGACTCGTCGGAAGTATGACGCATTCGGTGCCGACTTCCGACGCGTTCCTGACGGTGTCGACCCCGAGACGTGGGCGCGCTCGAACCGCGGCGAGTCCAGCCGTCCCGGTGACCCGAGACGGTCGACCCAACAGGGTCGCTCTGGTCGACCCGGCCAGGGATTTGGCGATTCCGCAGAGGATTTCGACCTCGAGGACCTGTTCGGTGGGATGTTCGGTGGACGTCAACGTTCCGGACGTGGTCAGGTGCTCGGCGCCAACCAGGAAGCCGAGATCGTCCTGACGGTGGAAGAGGCCTATCGCGGCGGCCGAAAGAGCCTCTCGTTCAACGGGCCGGGAGGCCCGAGAACGTTCGATGTCAATGTTCCAGCGGGAGTGACCACCGGCAAGAAGATCCGCCTCGCTGGACAAGGTGCGCAAGGTACCAGCGGGGGAGCACCCGGGGACCTGTTCCTCATCGTTCGGCTTGCTCCACACCCCCGCTACCGGGTGGACGGCAACGACATCACGGTGCAACTTCCGCTGACGCCATGGGAAGCCGCGCTCGGTACCACCGTCGCCATCGACACGCCTGGTGGCGAGACCAAGGTAAGGGTCAAGGAAGGCACATCGAGCGGCACCCGACTCCGACTGAAGGGGCGAGGGATGCCGTCGAAACGATCCGGACCCGGCGACCTCTACGCAGAAGTTCGCGTCCTGGTGCCGAAGTCGCTCAGCGACGATGAGCGACGCCTCTTCGAGGAACTCGCGGCGACCTCGTCGTTCACCGCTCGGGAGACCCCATGACCACCGCTCTGGCACTCCGGCCCGTTCTCAATCTCGAACAATTCGCCCGCGCATGCGACCTCCATTCCGACATGATCCTTCGACTCGTCGCCCTCGGACTTCTTGATCCAGCCAGAGACGCCAACGGAATCCTCGGCTTCGCTCCGTCACAAGTTCTCGTGGTTGCTCGAGTTCAACGCCTCCGGTCCGGATTCGCACTGAATTACGCGGCCGTCGGACTCGTCTGCGACCTCCTGGACCGCATCGACGAACTCGAGCGAACACTTCGGTATCGATAGCGCCGACACAAACGCAGCGAAGAGAGTTCCGCTCCGTTGCCGTGGCGCTCTCACCAACGTCGTTGTTGCCGCTGGGGCATGGGCCGCCAGCCGCTTTCCGGCACCGCTCACGTGGGGCATCATCCTCGGCGTCGGTCTCTGAGTTCGCTCGCACTCCGAAGGTTGCAAATGTGTCGAATCGCATCATGACGGCCATCGACGGCCTCTGTTCTCCTGACGAGCGCACTCGGCGCCCTGAACGGAGAAATGTCATGAGCCTGTCCTGGACTCCCAACCGCAAGATGTCCGTCAAGGTTCTTGGCGTCGCCATGATTGCCGCTGTTGCCGCTGTTGGCGGTGTGGCGCTTGTCGCATCGGCGACGGGCGCCTCGGTCGGGTCGGGCGGTACCAACTCGGGGGACCGCTTCTCGATGACCATCGTTGAGGGCGCCACCGACCTCAGTTTCTCCGGCTTCGTCGACGGCACCGTTCGCCGTGTCGAGTCCCTCGATGGCCTCAGCAGCACGCAGCTTGCCCACCAGGTGATCGACGGCCTTGAGAAGATCGGGTGCAAGAAGGCGAGTTCGCTCTCGGGTCACGGGATCCGCTCTGGATCTGACGCACATGCCATGAGCACCACGATCGCCGAGCAGTTCGACTGCGGGGGCTTTTTCGCCGAGGTCGGCTGGACCACGGACGAGGCCGGCGTGGACCTCGTCGTTGGCGAGCCGTCCAGCGCTCTCGCCGAGCGGTGAGCCCCGGGGCATTTGGTTCATACCATTGCCTAAATCGGATGATCGGAGTAGGTTCCCGTCGGGCCTGTTGGGGATGTCGGCCCACGATCAAGGGGAACCAGCATGAAACGACCGAACAGGCGCACCACCCATCACCACGTCGAAGGCCGGCAACGGACCATCCCGTTACTGATCGCCCTGCTCTCGGCGTTGGCCCTTGTCGCCGGGGCATGCGGAAACGACAACAAGGACGCGGCAACCGACGGTGGCACCACCGCTGCGACGACCCCGAAGTACACGCCTCCGGCGCAGGACTCTGACGTCAAGGAGCTGAACATCTTCCTGATTCCATCGCCGTCGTCGACGTCGATCCAGAGTTTCATTCCGGCCTTCGAAAAAGAGACCGGCATCAAGGTGAACTTCACCGAGACGCCCTATACCGAGGCCCACAACAAGCAGCTTTTGAGCTACAAGCAAAAGGCGGGCGCTTACGACATCGCCCAGTTCGACAACACCTACCTGGCGAACTTCGGCGTGAACCAAGTCATGGCGCCACTTGACGACTACTTGGCGAACTCGCCGGCGTACGACACGACCGACTTCAGCCAGGGCCAGCTCGAATACGGCAAATACAAGAACACCACCTACGGCCTCACGCTCTCCACCGAGCCGATGATCCAGTGGTATCGGACCGATCTCCTCGCAGATGCTGGCCTCGAGCCAGCGACCACATGGGACGAGTATCTCGCCAACGCCGAGGCGCTCAAGGCTGCTGGCAAGGGCGGCAACGTCTTGGGTTTCGGCCCCGGCGTCACATGGTGGTGGATGACGCTCGTGTGGAGCTTCGGCGGGAAGCTCTACGACGACAATCTCAAACCTCAGGTCACCAGCGATGCGGTAGTCAAAGCCACCGAGTACCTCAAGAAGCTGCTCGAAGCCGCACCTGATGGCGCATCCTCGCTCGATGGTGACACGTCGGTGGCGAAGTTCTTCAGTACCGACGTCGGTCAGATGCTGAACTACTCGGGCTACTACGGCTCGGTGAAGGACCCGGCTACGAATCCCTATATCGACAAGTTCGAGACGGCCCGTATGCCCATGGGTGAAACCGACATCACACACCTCGCTGGCTGGAACATCGGCATCCCGTCGGATTCCAAAAAGCAGGATGCCGCCTGGAAGTTCATGGAGTTCGTCCTCGGCAAGTCCAACGCCGTCGACTACCTGAAGTCCGGAGCAGCAGCAATCGGACGGAAGTCGATCACCTCGAACGCGGAGCTGATCACAACGAACCCCTACCTCCCCTTGCTCGACATTCCCGCCGAGTCGCGCATCGAGCGCTACCCACAACTGAAGGTGTGGCCCGACTTCCAGAAGGCCGCCGATGAGGCGGTCACCCCGATGCTGACCGGCGATGTCGACATCAAGACCGGGCTCGCGGACCTGAACACGAAGCTGGCCGGGATCCTCGCTGGCGAAAACGAGTGACCGGGCGGCGATGGGATTGGCCATAGCGCCCTCGAAGAGCGCACGTCGAGCCCGGTGGGTCGCCACCGGGCTCACGGTGCCGTCGTGGATGTTGTTGTTGGCACTCTTTGCGATCCCGATCGGCATCGGGATCTGGCTGTCCTTCCGCAACGAGGCGCTCAATTCGTTCGCCGAGCCGAAGTTCGTCGGGCTCGACAACTACCGCAAGATGACGGCGGAGCCCAAGAGCACCGAGCTCATCGATGCCGGGATCACCACGGTGATCATCATGGGATTGGGTCTCGCCATCCAGTTGCCGGTGGGAGTTGGTTTGGCGGTGCTGTTGAATCGTCGGCTCCGCTTCAGTCGGTGGTATCGCTCGGCACTGCTGATCCCGATGCTCCTCACCCCGGTGGCCGTCGGCATGATGTGGCGCTTCATGCTCGACACCGACACTGGTGTCATCAATTGGTTGATCGAGCGGTTCGGTGCCAACGGGCCTGACTGGCTGGGTTCTCGCTGGGGCGCTCGGGTTGCGGTCGTTCTCGTCGACTCGTGGCAGTCGATTCCATTCGTCATGTTGTTGGTGCTCGCCGGGCTCGCCGGTATCCCCGACGGACCCGACGAAGCAGCCCGAGTCGACGGCGCCACCGGTTGGCAGATCTTCCGTCGCATCACCACGCCTCAGCTGCGGCCGGTGCTCTACGTGGTCCTGATGATCCGCATCATCGACACCTTCAAGCTGTTCGACACCATCTTCATTCTCACCAAGGGTGGCCCGGGCACAGCCACCCAGACACTCGCCATGTACAACTATTCGTTGGGGTTCGTGCTGTTGAAGACATCGCAGGCGGCGGCCGTCGGAACGGTGCTCGCCATCATCACACTCCCGGTGTACCTCCTCTGGCAGCGAGCATCTCGGGCAGCCGACGCATGAACGCCATCGGATCGAAGGTGACCCGGCGCGGCGACATCACAGCGCACGTGATTTTGGGGTGTGCCACGCTGGCAGCGCTCTTCCCGGTCTTCTGGACGGTGACGACCTCGATCAAAACTCGAGAGGACTCGTTCTCGGATCCTCCCAAGATCGTGAACTTCGACCCGACAGCCAAGAACTACCGGGCGCTGCTCAGTAAGCAGGAGTTCACCGATGTCTTGTGGAACACGGTGATCGTGACGGTCTGCTCGACGATCTTGTGCGTTCTGGTCGGCGGTCTTGCGGCGTACTCGCTCGCTCGCCATCGACGGTTTCCGGGGCGTCGACCACTCGAAGCATCGTTGGTGTTCGTCCGCGCGATGCCGGGCATCGTGATCATCGTGCCCCTCTACCGGCTCATCGGCGATCTCGGCCTCTACGACAGCCGACCCGCGATGGTCGTGATCTACACCGCCATCAATTTGCCGTTTGCCATCTGGTTGATGAAGAGCTTCATCGAACAGATCCCCATCGAACTCGAGGAGTGCGCCGGGGTCGACGGCGCGTCGCGTTGGACGACGCTCCGGCGGGTGGTCCTGCCGCTCGCGTCACCCGGTCTCGCCGCCACGGGCATCTTCATCTCCCTGCTCACATGGAACGAGTTCATCGTGCCGGCGCTACTGGGCGGGGAGAACACCAAGACACTGCCGGTGTACATCTCGGGGTTCATTTCCAATCGGTCGTTCGATTGGGGCCCGTTGGCCGCTGCCAGTTCACTGGCGATCGTGCCGATCGTCGTTCTCACCGTTGCCATCCAACGCCGGTTGGTGTCAGGGTTGAGTTCGGGTGCGGTGAAGGGATGACGCGCCGCACGGCACCGTTGGTGGACCGCCATGAGATGGTGCGACTGGCACAACGCGCCGCCGTGCTGCGGTCGATCGTCGAGGGAGCTCCGATCTCGCGGGCGCAGGTTGCCGCCACATTGGGATTGGCGAAGCCCACGGTCTCAACCTTGGTGGCCGATCTGCAACACGATGGCCTGGTGGTCACGGACGGCCAATCGTCGGGCACCGTTGGGCGAGCCGCCACGATGTTCCGCTTTGAACCGACGTCTGGATACGTCATCGCAGCCGATCTCGGAGGCACGAAACTGCGCGTAGCGCTCGCAGATCTCGACGGACAGGTGGTAGCAGAGGAGTTGGTTCTGACCGATCCTCGCGGGGGCAAGGCTGTTGCCGATCAGATCACCGAAGTGAGCCGAGGTCTTGCCTCCAGATCACGAGTGCCGTGGAAGCGAATCCGACGGGTCGTTATCGGGGCACCTGGAATCGTTGGCGCCGATGGTCGCCATCAACTCGCCCCGAACATTGCCGGCTTCGATGAGATCGACCTGGGCAACGAACTGGCGATTCGCACCTCGTGCGCCGTCAACATCGCCAACGACGTGAACCTCGCGGCGGTCGGTGAACGCTGGCTGGGTGCCGCGATGGGTTGCGACGACTTCGTGGTGCTGGCCATCGGGACCGGGGTCGGCGCAGGCATCTTTTCTGGTGGAGCGCTGCTGAGCGGATCGCGTGGCGCCGCAGGCGAAGTTGCCTACTTGCCGCTGGGCAGCGACCCGGCGAAACCCGAGGCGCGCCGCCGCGGTGCGCTCGAGCTGGCGGCATCGGGTTCGACGTTGGCCAGGGGGGGACATACAGCGGAGTCGTTGTTCACCGCCGCGGCGACCGGCGACCGGAGCGCTCTCGCAAAGATCGACGGCGAGGCATCGCTCCTGGCAGAAGCGATCGTCGCCATTGCGTCAGTTGTCGACCCATCAATGGTGGTCCTGGCGGGTGGAGTCGGGTCGAACCCAGCGTTGGGCCCCCCCGTATCACGAGCCCTGAAAAGAATCGCACCGTGGCCGATTGAGGTGGCGACCACATCACTGGGCGACCGGGCCGGTCTGCTCGGCGCCGTGTCGGTTGGCCGGGACGCAGCGATGGCCGAGATCTACGAAGGAGTCACAACATGATCGGAGACGCGTTCGATGTCATCGAAGCGGACGCACGCCAGGTGCTCGACGGGCTGGGTCGCTACACCATCGCCGTGAACGATCCGCCGTGGTCGAACATCGTCGACTCGATCGCCCCGCCGGTCCGCGTGATCAACGCGTGGGAGATGGAGATGTCGCATCTCGACACCCTCGTCGAGGACGATGTGGAGTGCGACGTCATCGTCGGTTTCGGTGGCGGGACTGCGCTCGACACGGCGAAGTATCTGGCGTGGCGGACCGGACGCCGTCTCGTCCAGATTCCGACGATCACGTCCGTCGACGCTGGCTTCACCGACGCAGTGGGTATCCGCGATCGGGGCAGGGTTCGCTACGTCGGTGTGGTGCGACCCGAAACGGTGGTCCTGGATCTCGATCTGATTCGCTCAGCCCCGAAGCGGCTGAACCGTGGCGGCATCGGCGACATCTTGAGTTGCCATACCGGGATGTTCGACTGGCGGTTGGCGGTCGCTGCGGGACACGAGCCGGGCTGGCGAGACGACCTTGCCGCCCTCGGCGCCACACTGTTGGCCGAACTCGATGAGGCCGCCGAAGAGATCTCGGAAGTCTCGGTGGATGGGGTGCGATTCCTGGCGGATGCCTACCGACGGATCGGCGCAGCGTGTGCCGAGGCTGGACACTCGCGCTTCGAGGAAGGATGCGAACACCATTGGGCCTACTGCTACGAGCATCAGACCGGCGCTCATCAGGTGCACGGCGAGTTGATCGCGTTCGCGGTGGTTGCCATGAGCTACATCCAGGGCAACGATGCCGAGTGGGCCGCCGATCTGGTGACCCGGTCGGGATGCCGAGCGAACCCAACAGAACTCGGTATCACCCGTGACCAGTTCACGACGGCAGTGGCGGCCTTGCCGACCTACGCACGTGCTGAGGGGCTCGACATGACGTTCGCAGATCTCGCGCCGATGCCCGACGACGTGGTCTCGGTGGCCTGGGATCTGGTGTCGTCGCTGCGGGAGGGGCGCTGATGGCAACCATTGATCTCATCAGTTTGACGAAAGCGTTCGAGAGTGTCGACGGCGCCTTGGCTGTCGACCACTTGGATCTCCACATCGACGACGGTGAGTTCCTCGTGCTGGTCGGACCGTCGGGCTGTGGCAAGACGACGAGTTTGCGGATGGTGGCGGGACTCGAAGACATCTCGGGGGGCGAGATCCGACTCGACGGCGAGTTGGTCAACGATGTGACATCGCGTCGGCGCGACGTGGCGATGGTCTTCCAGAATTACGCGCTCTACCCACACATGACGGTGTTCGACAACATGGCGTTCGCCTTGGAGATTCGCAAAATCGGCAAGGTCGAGGTGAAGCGTCGCGTGACCGAGGCAGCAACCGTCTTGGATCTCACAGATCTGTTGGATCGCAAACCGAAGTCTCTCTCGGGCGGACAACGCCAGCGGGTGGCAATGGGTCGGGCGATCGTGCGTGAGCCGCGGGCGTTTCTGATGGACGAGCCGCTGTCGAACCTCGATGCCAAGTTGCGGGTTCAGATGCGTGCCGAGATCGCCCGACTGCAACGGCGGCTCGGAGTGACGACGCTGTACGTCACGCACGATCAGACCGAGGCAATGACGATGGCCGATCGGGTCGCGGTGTTGCGCAAGGGTGTGCTGCAGCAGGTGGCGTCGCCGTTGGAGTTGTACGAGGAGCCGGCGAATCTGTTCGTCGCCGGATTCATCGGCTCACCATCGATGAACCTGGTGATCGGTCGAATCGCCGATACCGGGGTGATCGGGGTTGGCCTCTCGACCCTGCGTCCGACTGAGCGGTGGTGGCAGATGCATCCGGGGATCGCCGGCCACGTCGGTCGGGAGATCGCCGTGGGAATTCGACCCGAGGATCTGCGGATCGCCTCGAACCCGACGGAGGGTACCTTGGGGTCGATCGAGGTCGAGGTGCAACTCGTGGAGTTGCTGGGCGCGGAGGTCTACCTGCACGGTCGACTCGATGCGCCGGCGGTGCGAAGCGAAGAGGTACGCGAGCTGGCTGCGGCTGTGGATGCGACGACGGCCGCTCAGCTGGCGAACTCCGTTTCGGGAACCGAGATCGTCGCCCGTTGCGGACCGCGGACCCGCGCGGCGATCGGTGATCGGGTGGAGTTGTCAGTCGACGTCGACCGCCTCCACGTGTTCGACCCCGACACGGGTAGCTCCCTTCGACGGGCGGAGTAGCCAGCGAGATCCGACTGCGCCGAGCAGCCTGGTGCCTATGACTCGGCCGGCAACGTCGGCGCTACCAGCGCCCCGTTGCCGTGAAGCCCAGCAGCTGCGTCACGATCGAGGACGAGAATGACGTGTGGGTGGAGCCGAACCAGTGACGCCGGACAGCTCGGCGAGATTGGACCGTGAACAGCGGCGACAATCGCCGCCGCCTTGACCGGTCCGGTCGCGATCATCACGATTCGACGGGCGCGCAAAATCGTGGCGGGTCCTTGCGTCAGGGCGTGGGTCGGCACGTCGTCGGGCTGGCCGAAGAAGCGCGCATTGTCCGACCGAGTGTCATCGGTGAGCGCTGCGAGATATGTCGTCCGGTCGAAGGGCGTTCCCGGCTCATTGAAGCCAACGTGGCCGTTGCGCCCGATGCCGAGCAACTGCAACTCGATTCCTCCAGATGACCGGATCTCCGCCTCGTAGTCGTCGCACGAGCGCATCAGATCCCCGTGGACATCCGGACCACGCATGTTGCCGTCTGCAATTCCGACGAGGTCGGTCAACTCCCGACGGATGGTCGAGTGGTACGAGCCGGGGTTGTCGTGGTCGAGCCCGACGTACTCGTCGAGAAGGAACCCGCGCACTGCAGCGAAGGAGACCGCTCCGCTCTCCGCCCGCCGAGCCAGCTCCCGGTACGCGGGACGGGGCGTCGAACCTGTCGCCAGTCCGAGAACGGCAGTCGGCGTGCGTTCGACGAGATCCATGATCAGGTCAGCGACACGCGACCCGACAGCGTCGGGATCGTCCAGCACCTCGATGCGGAGGCCTGGATGGTCAATCGGTTCGGTCATCGGAGGCCGGCACCGCCCGACCGATCAGTAGTCGAGTGTGAATGAGTTGGGTGTGGTGCACGGCTTGGCATCGCAGGTGTCCGTCATCTTGCCGTCGGGTCGGAAGAAGGCATCCTTCTGCGCAATCGTCCCCGGCGATCGTCGCGGGTCTTCATGGCTGTCGGCACACTTAATGCTGACCTTGCGCTGACCTTCGTCGAGCGCACCACACGTCGCAACAAACGCCGCCGACTCGGCCGGTGTGATGTTGCCCGCAGGTGGAGGGAGCGTTCCGCTGTCCCAGTAGACGAGCACAGAGTCGGAGGTCGGGAACGTCTCGATCCGGTCGAGGCCGAAGTAAGGCTTCGCATCAGGGTGGCGTCCATCGGCCAACGCCGGGGACCGGAGCTTCGCTCCGATGGTCCGCGCCTCGAACTCAGCGGAGATCGTCGACACCTGGTGATCACCGAATCCGACGTCGAGAACGACCTGATGCTTCGGCGTGCCCGGATAGGGGTCGTTCGTCATGTGTCGGGCGTACCCGTTGGCTTCGGCCCGATCCCACAGCATTTGGAGAATCCCGTAGATCAGCTGCTGGTCGATGGGGTCCGGATAGGCCGACCGCATGACCTGGAAGTACAACCTGAAGTCGACACTCCGAGCGAGGAGCAAGGCGTAGTTCATCCCGGTCACACCGAGGACTGCTCGCTTCCAGTCGAGCGCAACGGCGGTGGCCGCGCCGCCGATGATGCCCCCCTGCGAGTTGCCGTCGTAGTACACCTCGGCTCCGTCGATGACGCTCGCTCCCGTCGCGTTCTGGAACGCCGCGTTCGAGCCGAACCCCCCGCCGTGCTTCATCACCCGAGCCAGAAACAACGCGTTCAGGATGCCCTGCTGGACTCGGTCGGCCAGGCTCGGGAACCGCGACAGATCCTGCAGGATTGCCAGCGCATTGCCCAGATCGGCCTCGCTCATCCCGATCCAGTCGGTCGCGCAGTACATCATGTTGTTCGTCGAGGCGATCTTCGCCACCTGCCCGTTCTCGGACTCGCCCGAGCTGCCGAGCAGGCCGTGTCCGTAGACCACGGGCCGCGTCGCGCCACCTTCGCCCTCGAATGCCTTCGCCGGGATCTGACACGTGTAGTTGGCTCGGAAGGAGGCATCCCGGTAGGTGGGGAGACCCTTGTCGTCGAGCTCGAATCGCGATCCTGGCTCACCCGCGCCGCTGAGATAGAGCGGCACGTCAACGAACCCGACGACACGGCGGGCGATGCCCGGCGGGAGGCCGGTCTCGATGACGGCATCGACAGTGAACGCTGGGGCCGCTGAGCCGAGACGATCGAAACCATCGTCGCGGATGGCCAACATCCGACCGGCCAGCGTTTCTGGCCCGGCCACGGTGAAGTCCCACGCGAGCTGGAGGTCCTTTCGCTCGACGCCGGCCAATGCCAGCGCACCGAACGCGTCCTCCATTGATGCGCGGCGATTCTCAACCGACTCGATGTTGGTGGTCAGGTTGTCGCGATAGGTGCGAAACGCCACGGACGGCGGAATCGGAACTCCGGAAACATCGACGAGCGACCGAAGCGCAACGGCGATGTGGTGCCCCTCTGGCAACCCCGCCGCGCTCCGAACAATGAGCATTTGTTGGCCCGGCGCACCGTCGGCGTCGAGCTCGACCCAGTGTGCGAGCCGATCGCCGGTGGTGAGGTCGACGACGACCGTGGGCGAGTTTGGCTCCATCGATTGCGAGATGTCGCCGATCGGCGCTGCTCCACTGGCGACCAGGTCGACCCCTGGCACCATCGTGATCATGGGGCTACCGGGGCTGAAGCCGTCGTTGCGGTTCCACTCGGTGACGTCGAGAGTCGAGCCAGCGACGTTGGCCAGCTGACCTTCAGGCAGGTTGATGCGTCGGCCTGATTCAGTGTCAGGGTCGGCAACAGAGAAACGATCGCTCGGGAACGGCAGCATGCATCTGGTCGTGTCCAGTTCGTCGCAGTTTCCGGTCCCGACTGCCGCCGTGAGCGTCGCGAGGTCGTCGGGACTCACAGGTGTCGCGGCCGGCGGAGCCCCATCGACCGACCCCTGGTCCGACCCCACTTTCGTCGTCGTCGTCGAATCGCTTCCGCTCTCCTTCGTATTCGAACATCCGACCAGAACCAGTGCCGTCGCCACCACGGCGCCGACCACTCGACGAGAGTGCTTCATTTCATCTCCATGGGTTGGGCCTTGAACGCATTTTGGTCGTGGCCGATCATTGGTCCTGCTCGAGTCGTTCCCCGAACACTTCCAACAGTGGAGCGAGGCCCCCGAACCGGACCACTCGGAACTCTTCTCCGAAGTCACAGCCTCCGTGCGTACCGGTCGCGGCGGCCCGTTGCCGGAGCAGCAGCTCGACTACTGGTCGGAGTTCGCCTTCCTGCGCCTCGTCAAGAGCGTCGATGCGCCAGCCACCGGTGTGAGCTTGGAGGCGGAGCTGGTGGATCAGATTGCGCAACGCCAGTTCGTGGCAGAGCGCAGCGGAGATCGACCGATCGATCGTCGATCCTATGTCCACGACGTCGGTGACCTCTGCTGGTGGTCGACCGAAGTACCACTGCTCGAAGACGCCGTGAGGCTCCAACCCCTCGGCAATGTGTTCGGGGTGATGTTTGTCGAATTGCGCACACCAGATGGCCTCCGCGACAGCCGCTGCAACGACCCAGTGATCCTGATTGTCTTCGCCGACGCCGGAGTGGGGGTCGTGGCTGACGATCGTATGGGGTCGGTGACGACGGATGGCCCGGATCACCTGTTCTCGGAGTACGACCTCGCTGGCATCTCCGAGGGTGTCTGTGGGCCACCCCCAATCGTCGGTCAGCGAGACACCGAGGAGTCCCATGGCTGCTTGGAACTCCGTGGTGGATCGTTCGATCGTGTCACCTTCGCTGACACCCACGGAGTCCCATCGGTCGTCGGTCACCCGCACCACGACGACCTTCCACCCGGCGTCGGACCATCGGGCGATTGTGCCGCCGCAGAACAGGGTGGGGTCATCGGCATGTGCTCCCACCACGAGAACTGCCCGACCTCGCCCGGGCTCGATCTCAGTCGGCATCACGGCGATCCGACCTCGGCGAGCAGCTGTTCGATCGTGTCGATCACGGCCGGGCCGAGCGCCGGCCCAGCCGAGAACGACTCCTCGTACTGCTTCCCGGGATCGAGGTAGTCCGCTGGAAACGTGAAGTCCTCGGGCGCCAGGATGTAGCCGAGTTCGTCATCGGCGAGCCCGACGATGACGGGGTAACGAGCTCCGGCTCGTCGCATTGCTTCCTTGAGGCGCAGCCCGAGCTTGGGAAGGAGTTCGCCTGGAACGCAGGCGAGCGTCATCGGTCCGATGCGGATGAGCGACGCCTCGGTGATGACCAAGCCGTCGCGACGCTCGGCGGCAGGCACCAGACCCATCTCCATGCCCATCTCGTAGATGGGGTTCTCGAGGAGCACCTCGATCTCGCCCCGGGCAAACGAGACGTCTGGGTCGTCGACATCTTCGCCGGAGGTGAGCGCGTCCTCGACGAGGGCGGCGAGTTCGATCCCGTAGCGCTCGGCCTCGTCATGAGTGCGGACCTCGGTCGGCGGTGACTGCATCCCTCCCAACGCCCCGGCGGCGAAGACTGCCACGCCGCCAACACTCGCCTCGACAGAACGGCACAAGTGGCCAGCGAAATCGGCGGTCACGTCGGTGTTGTCGGCAGCGACGACCTCGGGATGGCACGGGTAGTCGCACAGCGTGGCGATCACCGAACCATCGGGCCGGATCGCCCGAAGGACGGACAATTCGTCATCGACGATCTCTGGGTCACGGAAGTTCGTGACGAAATCGGGCGCGGCGATCGATCCGACCCTCAGCAAGGCGGGCTCCATCGCGGCGATGGCGGCGGCCTGAGAGGCACTGACCGCGGCGCGCACGCGCTCGGCGTAGTTGGGGTCGATACCTCCGATGCCTTCGAGTGGTTTGCCCCAGAACCCCAACATGTCGGGCCCGTGATGAGTGTGAGTGCAGGCAACGACCCTCTGTCCTTTTGGCTCGTGAACGCGAGCCATGCCGATGAGGTCACACACCGAGATCACGATCGGTTCGCTCCCGTCGTGGCCCACGGCGATCGTTCGGACCATCAACTCGTCGTGAATGCCGCGAGCAGGTCGGTCGAAATCGAAGCCGGCGAGGTACACCGTTTCCGTCGCGAGGTCGGGCGTGATCGAGCGGGCGTCGGCCCCTGCTCGAATCTGATCCGTAGTCATAGGGACTCTCCTCGGTTCGAGCGATCGTCAGGGTTGTTGACAATATCAGGAGTGGAAGGTTGGGGGTAGACTGTAAGGAACCCTTACCCTAGTATGGCGGCGGTGGAAGATCGAGAGGCATCCCGCAGCCACTCCGAACGAGCGGAACCTGCAGGCGGTCTGGGCCCTGCGCAGCCAACGCTGCTCCGCGACATCAACGAACGAGTCGTCTTCGACACGATCCGAGCTCTCCACCCGATCAGCCGAGCAGAAGTCGCTCGGAGGACCGGCCTGTCGAAACCGACGGTGTCGCTCGCCATTCGCACCCTCGAGGCGAGCGGCCTGGTAGCCGACGTCGGTGTCGAATCCGGACGATCGGGTCGGGCTGGCGTGCTCGTCTCGCCGGTTGTCGACGCTGCGCTCGCCGTCGGCGTGGAGATCGAGGTCGGACGAGTGCGGGCAACGATCGTCGATCTCGACGGTCAGGTTCTCGCGGAGCACGGCATCGCTGTGACGCGTCGTACCGCCGACGCTCTTTTCGGTTCGGTCGTCTCCTGCGTCGACGCGCTCGCCGGCGCACTCGGTCGACCGAGATCAGACATCGGGGCGATCACCGTCGGCTCGCCTGGCGTGATCGACCCCGCCACCGGCGTCCTCACCCAGGCAGGGACCCTTCCCGAGCTCGATGGCACAACGCCTGCGGACGAGCTCGCCGCTCGGCTGGACTGCGCCGTGAGCGTCCACAACGATGTCGACCTGGCTGCGCTGGGCGAGCAGGCAGAGGGACACGGACGAGAAGCGGACAGTTTCGTCGTCCTCTGGGTCGGGTCGGGATTGGGCGCCGCACTGGTGCTCAACGGGCGTCTCCACGTCGGTTACCGCGGTGGGGCCGGCGAGATTTTCGATGTGCCATTCCGTCGCGCCATTGAAAGCTCTGCGCTCGGATCGTCTGCGCCCCCCACCACAGACGCCGGAGTCTTTGATGCGTCGCTCGCCGGCACGACGGCGCTCGCCCGGCATCTGGCCCCGAGCCACCCTCGTACCGCACTGGAACCACCGTTCGACGCCCTTGCCGTTCTCGACGCCGCATCGACCGGCGACCCGCTCGGGGTCGCGGTCCGCGACCGGCTCGGGCGTTGGGTGGCTTGGTATGCAGCGACTGTCACGGCCGTGATTGACCCCGAACTCGTCGTGCTGGCCGGACCGCTCGGGTCGCATGACGCGTTGCGGACCGCAGTGACCGCGGAGCTGGACTACCTCCTCGCCGTGCCACCGCGCATCGCCACCTCCAAGCTCGGGGACTCGGCGGTTCTCATAGGCGCGTCATCGGGCGCATGCCGAGACGCGGCGGATCGTGCGTTCAACCATCGCATCCTCGAGCGCGACTCGTGATCAGTTCCGTCTCGTCACCTCTTCGATTTCCGGAAGGACTCCCTCGATGTCAACAGTGATCGGCGACACTCCCGCGATTCTCGGGGGACCGACCGTACGCAGCGACGACTACCCGTCTTGGCCCATCTGGGACGACCGTGAGCGAGCGCTTCTCAGCGAGACGCTCGAAGCCGGCGGATGGTGGCACGGTGATGGGTCCGTCGCCGCGACATTCGCGACGAACTTCGCTGTGTACCACTCCGCAGCGTTCGGCCTCGCGATGACCAACGGCACACATACCATCGAAGCCGCTCTCGCTGCGTGCGATGTGGGCGAGGGCGACGAAGTGCTGGTACCAGGCATCACGTTCGTCGCTTCGGCGGGCGCCGTCCTGGCGGTCAATGCGACGCCGATCCTCGTCGACATCGACGCCGAGACGCTGTGCATCGACGTGGCCGCGGCGGAGGCGGCGATCACCGACCGGACCCGCGCCATCGTGGCGGTTCACGTGGCCGGCGCGGCCGCAGATCTTGATGCCCTCGTCGAATTGTGCACCCGTCGCGGTATCCACCTGATCGAAGACTGCGCCCATGCACACGGCACGTTCTGGAGGGGGCGAGGCGTTGGGTCATGGGGCAGTTTCGGGAGTTTCTCGATGCAACGCTCGAAGCTCATGACGGCCGGCGAGGGCGGGGCTCTCATCTGCAACGATGAAGCGTTGTGTGACCGGGCATGGGCGTATGCCAATTGCGGCCGGGCGAAGGGTGGTTGGTGGTATCACCACCCGACCTACGGGTCGAACCTGCGGATGACCGAATTTCAGGGTGCCATTCTGACGGCTCAGCTCGAACGTTTCCCGCAGCAGAACGCGATCCGCAACACCAACGCTGTAGCGCTCGGCGCTGCGCTCGGGGCGATCGAAGGTCTTCGTCCTCAGCGTCGAGACGAACGCATGGATTCGCAAGGCAACTACTGCTACGTGTTCCACTACGACTCAGCCGCGTTCGCCGACATGCCCCTCCACGTGTTCGAAGCAGCGCTCGAGGCCGAAGGCATCCCGATGGGCGGCTCGTACCCGAGCCTCAACGAGCTGGCCCTCTTCCGTACCCGCAATTTCGGGCCCCGACTGAGGGCGTCCGCACCCACGATCGACTACTCGTCGGTCCATCTGCCAGTCTCCGAACACGCCGCACGTTCGACGGTGTGGCTCGAACATCGGCTCCTCCTCGCCGACGTCGAGGATGTCCTCGACGTTGCCCGGGCGGCCGCCAAGATCCAACAACACGCTCGACGCATCGTCGAGCAAAGGGGGGACCAATGACATCGCACCCAGTGAGGTCGATCGCTGCCATCGCAGTTGTGGCAACGCTTGTCGCGACATCGTGCGGAGGCTCCGAGAAAGCGGACCCCGTTCCGCAGGTCTCGAAGACGACCGTTGCAGCCGAGAACCGGCCGCCGACAACCCTGACGTTTTGGTCCTCGTTCGGTGACACCGACACCGTCGCGGCGTTCAAACCAATCATCGATCGATGTCAGGCCGATAACCCCTGGCTGACCATCGACTATGTCGCCAAGGACGACCTCCAGGCCGCCGTTTCGGCCGCCACCGAATCTGGTGACGTTCCCGATCTGATTCAAGGAGACTTCTCCAGCGGCCTCGCAGCGCTCCAGGCCGGCAAGATCGTTCTACCGCTTGACGAGTTCGCCGACCGCGACGGTCTCGACTGGTCAGACTTCACGCCCGGTGCCGAGAAGCTCGTCGAGTTCGACGGCAAGCACTGGGGGCTTCCCCTCTCCGTCGACACTGCCGCGCTCTTCTATAACCAGGACGCGCTCGACGAGGTCGGGATCAACTCGCCGCCGACAACGTTCGAGGAGCTCACCACCGCGGCGAACAAGCTGATCAAGCGAAAGCCTGACGGAACGATCGAACGGATCGGATGGGTGCCCGATGTGGGTGACGGCTCGTTCGTGATGGCCTCGGGGCTGCTTTTCGGCGGCAGCACGTTCAGCGATGACGGCAAGAAGGTCACCCTGACCAAGAACGATGCATGGAAGCGGTCGTTCATCTGGCAGAAGGCGTTCTATGACGCCCTCCAGCCCCAGGACCGGCTCACCCGGTTCTTCGATTCGCTTGGTTCCTACGACTCGTCCGAGAATTTCTTCATCACCGGTCAGGTTCCCCTCTACCTGGAAGCTTCCTACTTTGTGACGTGGCCGAAACGATTCGGCGCTGGCAAGCCCGAGCGGTGGGGCGTCACACCGATGCCAGGACCAGACGGGGTAGCTGACGCCGCCAAGTTCTCGATCATCGCATCGGGGAACTTCTTCATGATCCCGACCAAAGCCACCGATCCCGAGGCGTCGTGGGTTGCCGCCAAGTGCATGGCCACCGCGTCGCGAGAGATAGCGGACTTTCAGATCGTCAACGGCAACATCCCAGCGAACGTCGATGCGCTCGATGCGTTCGAGCAGGCCGAGGTCGCCGTGACCCCGGCATTCAAGACGTTCATCGATCTTGCACGCTCCCCGAATGCGGTCGTCCCGTCGAACGGCGTCATCGTCAACGCACTCACCGATGAAGTCACCCAACTCGCGCTGGACTTCCGAAAGGGCAAGATCGAGGAGAGCAAGCTCGACCAGGCCCTCGCCGATCTCGAGTCGCGGCTCCAGGACGATCTCGACACCGAGTTGGGAGGACAATGACCGACGCGGGCGATCCGCCCGAGCGAACGGCGGCACGACGAGTCGCCGCTCGCAAACGTCGCCTCACGGTGCTGCTCTTGTTGTCGCCCTGGCTGATCGGGTTCTTCGTGTTCACGCTCTACCCCATCGTGAACTCGATGTACTGGTCGTTCACAGTGAAGCGGTATGGCGTCCCGGCGCGTTGGGTCGGCCTCAAGAACTACGAGCAGCTCCTGGGCAACGACGACCTCGGAAAGGCTTTGAAGAACACCGTCTATCTAGCGGTGTTCGGATTGCCGATCCGTATCGGCATCTCGTTGCTGGCGGCGTCGATGCTCGCCCGTCCTCGTCGGGGGAACGGCGCCTATCGACTGTTGTTCTACGTGCCCTCGGTCGTGCCGGCTGTCGCAAGCGGGGCACTGTTCTTCTTCCTCCTCAAGGGAGGTGGTCCCGTAGCGAGCCTGTTTCACCTGTTCGGCGCCGAGTCCCCCGTGTGGTTCGCAGATCCAGCCTGGGCCAAGCCAGCGCTGATCATGGTGGGAACCTGGGCGCTCGGGGACGCCATGCTCATCTTCCTTGCCGGGCTCGTCGATATACCGAGGTCGCTCTACGAAGCCGCCGACCTCGACGGCGCAGGCCGATGGTCGAAGTTCCGCCACGTCACGCTGCCGATGATCTCGCCGGTCACCTTCTTCGTATTGCTCACGGGACTGATCGGCGTGCTCCAGAGTTTCGACCAGGCCTACGTCTTCAGTCAGGGGGTTCGGAAGGGCCGCCTCACCGGCGAGCCGGATGGCTCGCTACTGACGTACGCGATGTTGCAGCTCCGCCAGTTCCAGGACGGTCGTATCGGACTGGCCTCAGCGATGGCCTGGGTCCTGTTCCTGCTCACCTTCGCCATCACCATGGTGCTGCTCGCCTCACGGCGCCGTTGGGTCCACGCGGCCAGCGAGGGGTCAGGATGAGAGCTCGGCGAACTCTGTTGTTGATCGGTCGACATTCGGTGCTCATCGGCCTGTCAGCGATGTTTGCGGCCCCGTTCATCTTCATGCTCCTTCAATCGGTGATGCCCCTCGATCAGGCCAAGACGACCGCGTTGTGGCCCGACCATTTTGAATGGAGCAACTACTCAACGGTCTTCGATCGGATCCCGCTCGGCACCTACATTCTCAACACGCTGAAAGTGTGCGCGTTGACGTTGATCGGCACCGTGTTGAGTTGCGTGCCGGTGGCGTACGCCTTCAGCCACCTTCGTTGGAAGGGTCGAAACGTGGTGTTCGTGGTGGTCCTCTCAACGATGATGTTGCCGTTCCAGGTGCTGTTCGTGAGCCAGTATCAGATCTTCTCGACGCTGGGTTGGCTCAACTCGATCCTGCCGCTGACTGTCCCGGCATTCTTCGCCGACGCGTTCGCTATCTTTCTGCTCCGTCAGTTTTTCCTGACGCTGCCGTCGGAAACCATCGACGCGGCCCGCGTCGACGGAGCCAGCGAGCTCTCAGTGCTGGCCCGAGTGGTCGTGCCGATGGCGCGACCCGGCATCATGGCGATCGCTATCTTCCAGTTCCTGTTCTCGTGGGGCGACTTCTTCGGACCGAACATCTACCTCCAGGACGAGCGGAGCCTGACGTTGGCGGTCGGTCTCGTCCGGTTCAACTCCGACGTCGCCCGGGTCGGCGAATCGAACCTCACCATGGCGGCGTCGGTTGTGTTCGTCCTGCCATTGCTGGTCGTGTTCTTCTTTGCCCAGAAGGTGTTCATCGAGGGCGTCACCCTGACCGGGTCGAAGGGCTGAGGATCGCGCCCGTGAACGCCCATCCCGCTCTTCCAGAGGACACCCTCCGAATCGTCGAGATCCACTACTTCCGGATCCCTCGCGAGCGTTGGGAGCTGATGATTTTGCGGGCGCGGCAGTCTGGAGCGAACGGAATCTCGGCCTACATCCCCTGGATCCATCACGAGCCGACCCCCGGTACGGTCGATCTGAGCGGCTCGACCCTGGCGGAACGGGATCTTGTCGGGTTCGTCACATTGTGTGCCGACGCAGGGCTCGGCTTCATCGCCAAGCCCGGGCCATTCTGTGACTCCGAGATGTTGGGAGGCGGAGTCCCCACATGGCTCATCGCTCAACATCCCGACTGGTGGGCAATCCGCCACGACGGTGAGCCGTATCGTCACGGCGATTCCTACGACGAGCGACTCTCCTACGACCACCCCGAGGCGCACGCTGCCGCCGCCGACTGGTTGTGTTCGGTCGCCGAGGCACTCGAAGGGTTCGTCGGTCGGAACCTCTGGGCGTTCCAGATCGACAACGAGACCCCCGGCGATGGCATGTGGATTCACGACGACGACGGCGAGGCGTCACCGTTGCGCGGCGACTTCGCATCAGTCGGACGATGGCAGCAGTTCCTCGCCCACCGCCATGGAACGATCGAGGCGCTCAACGCATCCTGGGACGCTCAGTTCGGCTCGTTCGAAGACGTCAGATATCCGGACGAGTGGTCCGCTCCCGAGAGCGCTGAACAGATGCGTCGATGGATCGACCTCGACCGTTTCGCCGATCATCAGATGGCGTCGGGTCTGTCGGCCTACGCCAACGCCGTGCAATCGGTGCTCGCCCACAGGGTCCCGCTGTTCCACGACTGGTTGTGCATGCCGTGGCGGCTCTCCGGCATGCTCGTCGAGCCCGGGGTTCTTGCGGACACGTGTGACTGGGTGGGACAGAACGTCTACGCCGAGAACGTCGACCCGACGGACATGATCGCCGGGACGAACTGGTACAAGATGAACGACGCGGAATACATCCACCACGCCTGGTGGCGAACCCGGTTGTGCCACACACTTTCTCCCGCAGGCATGCCACATCTCGTCCCGGAGATCTCGGCCCGTCAGGCGTTCTATCTCCAGTGCTCGCTCGTCGGAGGCATGGATGCGCCCTGCATCTACATGCTTCATTCCTCCGAGCCGGAACCCGAAGGTATCGGCGCATTCCAACGCTGGGCGGAAGAAGCGCCAGTTCTGCCGGACGGCAACGTGTTCGAGTGGTGGTGGAACATGCGCTGCCTCTTCCTCTGTCTCGAAGCTGGCGGTGGCGATCTCGCGGGATCGCCGCTGAGCGCGTCAGTCGCCATCGCGTACGATCACGCGGGGGAGCGGCTCGCGCGCTGGGCTGGCGAGATCCCCGGCGCCGGCTTCCCTGAGGGCTCCGAACTGGGGGCGTTGTGTGCCGCATCCAACACCTCGGCAGCGGGGCTGGAGGTAGCTCACCACCTCGTCGCCGCCATGATCGAGTTCGACGTCGTCGACGCCACGAGGTCACCGTTGGACCGCTACGAAGTCATCATCGTCCCAGACGTCCGCGTGCTCAGCCGGGCCGCCTCCGACGCTCTCTCGATCGCCGCGGCATCGGGGACCAACGTCATCTGGGTCGGCACTCCACCATCGCACGACGAGGACCTCCACGAACTTGGTCCCAACTTGGCCGAAGCAACGCCGCTGACTTCCATAGCGACGACTGTGCTGGCGGCGACAACACACCGATCAACGTGGGACCACCGCAGCGCCCTGCCGGGGCTCGATCTCGGCGTTCGTGGCGGAGCACGAGGTCGCCGCTACGTCACGGTGGTCAATCGTTCACGCCAGTCACGTTCGGGCGTGTTCGAGACGATTCCGCTCGACACCAACCCTGCTTCGGTGACGTGGTTCGCACTCGACGGTGATCGCATCGTCGCCGCGATGCTTCACGGCGACGACGCCCGGGTCGGGACGATCGAATGCTCTCAGGGCCAGTGCGCCGTCGCGTTCCTTTCCCGGTCGGGGGCCAACCCCCCGTTGGGGAACGAATCAGGAGCGTGGCACGTCATCAGCCAGGAGCGAGCATGGATCACCATCCCCGCGGCCGCCGGCCGCCAGATGTGGCGCGTGATGCTCGCCGGACGAGTCATCGACGTCGGTACCGTGCCAGCTGATGGCCGATTCCGATTCGTGCACCAGGACGACGACGGCCAGACCGACCGTTACGTACTCGGCGATCGAGCCCACGCTGATGCCGTCTCGGCCCCGGTGAACCACTTCTTCGAGACGACCCTGGCCGCGGCGGAGGCAGAATCGAACGCGGTTGACGTGCCGAGCCACGAAGCGTCGCACCGCATCCGCCGCATTCGGAGCGCCATCGTCGCCGGCACCGCCATCCCCGCGGAGCGTGCGCTCCTCGATCACCTGACCCGGATCGCCGGGCGGACCAATGACATCAGATTGGGCGAATCATGACCGAAATCGACCAGGTTCATCTCTCCTTGACCGACGGTTGGGAATTGTCGCCCGACCCGGCCGGCCCGTGGCGCCCCGCCAGCGTTCCCGGGAACTGGTACCTCGACGGCATCGACGGCCCCGAGACCGTTTGGTACCGCCGGACCGTTTCGGTACCGGGCGAATGGGCCGGACGCGACGTTCGCGTGCGAATCGATGGCGCCGACTACCGCGCCACGGTGTCGTGGGACGGCGTGGTGGTGGGATCACACACGGGTGGCTTCGCTCCGTTCGCGTTCGACGTCTCGTCCGAACCGGGTGATCACCAGCTCGGCATCCGTGTCGACTGCCCGACGGACGTCTTCGGGGAGGTCTGGCCACACACCAAGACAACGATTCGCGGCGTGATGGGCCATCACGATGCCCGACCGGGGGGTTGGTCCGAACGGGGCCAGGAGCGTTCGAGCGGTGGCATCTGGGCCGGTGTCGCGCTGACATCACATGAGCGTTGCTCCATCGAGGCAATCCGCCACGCAACAACGCTTCGTGGACCCGACGCGGATTTCGAGATGGTCGTTGTTGTCGAGCTGTCCGGCGTCGAACCGGTCTGGGCCACTGTCCGCGGCCAACTCACCTCCGAGGTCGGGACCGGGTCAGTGGACTTCCAGCTGTGGACGGAGACCTGGCTCGAACCTGGCCGAAACGAGGTCACGATCAGCGGATCACTCGCGACCCCACGACTGTGGTGGACGTGGGACCAGGGTGACCCCCACCGCTACGAGCTCACCACCACCGTCGAGTACAGCGACCACGTCGTAGCGACTGAGCGCCGGCTCATCGGCATTCGACAGATCGAAGTCGGCGACGACTGGATCTGGCGGCTGAACGGGCGGCCGACGTTCATCCGCGGCATGAACTACATCGGCGCTCAATGGCTGTCGGAGCTGACGCCCGAACTGGCCACGACCGACGTTGGTCTGGCGGTCGAGGCGAATCTCAACACGATCAGGGTGCACGCGCACGTCACCGTTCCGGCGTTCTACGACGCCTGCGACGAAGCCGGCGTTCTGGTCTGGCAGGACCTCCCGATGCAATGGGGATACGCGGATTCGGCCGAGACCTACCGCGTGACCCGCCAGATGGTCCACGAGCTCGTCGACCTGCACGGCTGGCGGCCGTCGATCGCGTACTGGTGTGCCCACAACGAGGCGCCGTGGAACGAGCCGTGGATGGCGGCCGAGGCCGGTCGGTTCGTTCCCGATCAGAACCAGCGACTCGACCACGAGCTGGCGGAGCTGTTCCGGCGCCTCGACCCGTCCCGACCGGCTCTCGCCAACTCGGGTGCCGGAGACGGCCACACCTATCCCGGGTGGTACTGGGGCGAGTGGGACGCGGCGTCGGAGATCCCAGGCGGAGCATTCGTGACCGAGTACGGGGCGCAGGCCGTTCCCGATCTGGAGACGGTCCGCACCTATCTGGGCGAGGACGCCACCGCCGCCGACTGGGAGTTCCACGGTTTCCAGCATCATGAGATCCACAAGAACGTCGGCGTGAACTTCTTCGCGAATACGGTCGAGGAGATCATCGAGGCCACCCAGCGGTATCAGGCCCGACAGCTTCAGTTCGCGACGGAGCACTACCGACGTCGAAAGCGTGAGCGGGTCCAAGGGGTGATCCCCTTCATGCTGGTCGACCCGTGGCCGTGCGTCAGTTGGTCGGTGCTCGACCACCTTCGACGGCCGAAGCTGGGCTACCACGCCCTGGCACGCGCAATGCAGCCCGTCCTGCCGAGCATCGAAGCCGCCGACGATTCGTATCCCGGCGACGATCCCTTCGAACCGGAACTCCCCGTGTTTGGCATCTGGTGGATCAATGACCTTCATCGTGCGTTCCGCGACGCGACGCTCTCGTGGAGACTCCTGGACGAGGTCGGTGCCGTACTCTCGTCCGAAACCCGGACCGTGCAGGTTCTCGTCGACGCTGCCCGCCGCGTGCTCCAAGCCGGCCCGTTCGAACTCGCGCCAGGCCGCTACGCGATCGAATCCGCCATCGCTGATCGTGACGGCACCACGCTCGGCATCAACCGGTGGGACTTCTCGGTGACCCAGCCGCTACCCCTGCCGGAGTCGCTCGCACCTGTCGCATCAACGATGACCGGCGTATCTGGCGATCAGGTCGGAGCGGCATCATGACGCTCCGACTGGCCGTCTTGGGATACGGATTCATTTCCGATCTCCACACCCGGGCCGCCCAGGCAGCTGGCGCAACCGTGGTCGCGGTCTCAGGTCACCACGCCGAACGTGCCGCGGCGTTCGCCGACCGTCACGGGATCGCACGGTGCTCGTCCGACTGGTCCGCCACCGTATCCGCCGACGATGTCGACGCCGTCATTGTCGGGACGCCGAACGCGTTTCACCATCCACAGACCATGGCGGCGTTGGCGGCCGGGAAGCATGTGTTGGTCGACAAGCCAATGGCCATGACCGTTGCGCAGGCCACAGAGATGGCAGCGGCGGCTGCGGCGGCCGGGCGGACGCTGTGTGTCGGACACATGTGGCGATATCGAGACGAGGTGATCGCCCTCCGAGATCGCATCTCCTCTGGCGAACTCGGTCGAGTCGTTCGAACCCGAGGGTATGGAATCCACGCCGGTTGGGGGCCATCGGGTTGGTTTGTCGACCCCGAACTCTCCGGAGGAGGTGCTCTCATCGACATGGGGATCCACGCGATCGACACAGCACGATTCCTGTTGGGAGATCCGGTTGCGGCCCGCGTCTCGGCTTCGATCGGTCAGGCCTATGGCGACTACCACGAGACTGACCCACACGGAAGGATCGACGACGACGGAGTCGTGCTCATCGACTGGGAGTCACTCGATGGTGGGCCCGGTGTGCGTTCGGTGGTCGAGAGCGGCTGGTGGCAACCGAGTCTGGATGGGGTCGAAGCCGACACAGAGGTCTACGCCACCGGCGGGCACGCCCGCATCTGGCCGGAGTTCACCGCAGGTCATCCGCCGCCCGACAGCTATGAACATTGCGATCTCGCGATGTTCCAAGCACAGATGGCCGATTTCCTTGCGTGCTGTCACACCGGAGAGACGCCCCGCGCATCGGCCGAGGTCGGGCTCGAGGCTCTCCGGATCGTCGAGGCCGCTTACACGTCGTCACGGGAGGTCCGCTCATGAAAGTCTCGGTCATCGGTGGGGGGTCGACCTACACGCCGGAACTGATCGACGGGCTCCTGCGGCGCCGCGAGCGACTCGACCTGAGCGAGATCGCTCTCGTCGACATCGACGCGAACCGACTCGCAGTGCTCGGTCCGCTCGCCCGCCGGATGGCCGAACGAAACGGCGGGGGAGTGACGGTGACGTGGGGCGACGACGTGGCCTCTGGCGTCAGAGACTCCGGTTTCGTGGTCAGCCAGATCCGTGTCGGGGGCATGGCCGCACGCGATCGTGACGAGCGCCTCGGACGAGAGTTCGGTCTCATCGGCCAAGAGACGGTCGGGGTCGGCGGATTCGCCAATGCCCTCCGAACGATCCCGGTGACTCTGCGGCTGTCGGAGATCATCGCCGACAATGCGCCCGGCGCCACGCTGTTCAACTTCACGAACCCGGCGGGACTGGTGACCGAGGCGCTGTGTCGTCACGGTCAGGTGCCCACCATCGGCCTCTGCAATGTGCCGTGGTCGACGAAAGCAGAGATAGCGACCGCTTTCGGCGTCGCGGCCGAGTCCGTCGATCTCGACACCGTCGGGCTGAACCATCTGACGTGGACGCGACGGATCATTGTCGACGGCGTCGACCAGACGGGGGCCGTACTCAGCGGACTCAGAGCTCTGGTCGGTCAGCAACTCGATCACGACGACGAGCCCGACTGGACCCCAGAATCGCTCGAGATCATCGGCGCGCTTCCCAACTACTACCTGCTCTACTACTACGAGACCGACGCTTGGGTCCGTCACCAACAACACCACCCGACCAGGGCAACCGAGGTCATGGCGATCGAGGAGAAGCTCCTCGAGACCTACGCCGATACCGAGCTCGCCACGAAGCCCGCCGAGCTCGAGCAACGCGGCGGCGCGTATTACTCGGAGGCGGCTGCCGCATTGATGGCTGATATGGCGACCGATGCGGGGACCATCCACGTCGTGAACGTGCCGAATCGTGGTGCGATCCCAGGCCTTCCCGACGATGTCGTCGTCGAGATTGCGGCCGTCGTCAACGCGAGCGGCACCACACCGAGGCCGACTGAACCATTGCGTGCTGATGTCGACGCACTGGTACGCACCATGAAGGACTTCGAACTCCTCACCGTGCAGGCTGCGGTCGATGGCGACCATGAAGCGGCCCTGCGGGCGTTGCTCGTCAATCCGATCGGACCACCCGCGCACCAGGTCCACGCCGTATGGCGACGGCTTCGTGAGGTTCACGGCGGGTGGCTCGGAAAGCTGGAGCGCTCATGAGAGGGGTTGGGACGTGACGAGAGGGATTGTGGTCGGGGTTGATGGTGGCGGCACCAAGACCGATGTCTGCGTGGCGACGTCGACCGGCGAGGTGATCGCGTTCGTCAGCGGAGGTGGCGCGAACTGGGAGGGCGCTGGACTCGAAGCCGTCGGGGATGTTCTCTACCGGCTTCTTGCTACTGCGCTGGGGGATTGCGGAGTCTCCCGAACCGAAATTGCCGCGAGCGCGTTCTGTATGGCCGGCGTCGACTGGCCGTCCGACGTCGGCCGCCTCGCCCCCCACCTCGACGCCTTGGGAGTCGGCGGCCCACGTGTGCTGACCAACGACTCCTTCGCAGCCTTGCGTGCCGGTACATCGGGGATGGCGGGTTGCGTTTCGATCGCTGGAACCGGAGGAGTTGCCGCGGGCCGCAACACCCACGGCGAGACTGCCCGCACGATGGGCGTCGGTATCGGAGAAGGATCCGGAGCCTGGGGCCTCGTGGCCGGAGCACTCGCAGCGATCGCGGCGGAACATCACGCGAGCGGCGAACCAACAGCGCTCACCCCGGTGATGCTCGAAGCTCTGGGAGCAGAGTCGGTGCCCGACCTGTTCGAGGGACTCACGCGAGGCACCTTCTTCGTTGGCGGGGAACTCTCCGTGCATGTGCTTGCTGCGGCGACAGCCGGAGACCCGGTCGCGATCGGAATCAGCGCCGATTGCGGCGCGTTGCACGGACGCGACACCGCTGGGGTTGCAACTCGCCTGGGCATGGCCGCCGACTCGTTCGACGTCGTCCTCGCCGGCGGTGTGCATCTGAACGGCGAGGCGTCATTCCGCAGTTCCTTCACTGGCACGGTGCACAGTGTGTGCCCTCGAGCAGTACTCAAAGTTCTCGACGCGCCGCCAGTGGCCGGTGCGGTGCTCTTGGCGTTGGAACTCATTGACGTGGATGCCACGCTCCTTCACAACGCAGTCACGGCCGCGACGATTGCGGCGCGCACCGAGACGATGATCGAGGCGACGTCGTGAAGATTGCCGTGATCGGGGCCGGAAGTGCCCAGTTCCTCGGAGAACTCGCCGACTTCTGCGCGCTCGACGGGATCGGGCCGTATGAGGTGGCGATGGTCGACACCAATGAGTCCCGCTTGGCTGTGGTGGTACAACTCGGCCACGTCGTAGCGGCACAGATGAGCGTCGAAGCGACCGTGACGGGCCATGTGGAGCGCGCTGGGGCACTCGAGGGTGCCGACCTGGTTGTCACCTCGATCGGCGTCGGCATGCAGGACTCGATCCGCCCCGACTTCGAGATCCCCGCACGGTACGGCCTCCGTCAGACGGTCGCCGATACGGTTGGGGTCGGCGCCATCATCCGAATACTGCGAACAGCGCCGGCCCTCGCGGACATTGCGAACGATATCCGCTCGATGTGTCCGTCAGCCCTTTTGCTCAACGTGACGAACCCGATGGCGATGTGTTGCATGGCGCTCGACCGGATGGTTCCCGAAGTCACGACGATCGGTCTGTGTCATTCGACGTGGATGACGGCTGAGACCGTGGCCGAACATCTCGACATCCCAGTCGACGAACTCGAGTTCGGCGGCGCCGGTGTGAACCATCAGGTCTTTCTGACCCGACTCGAGCACTTCGGCGTCGACGTGTACCCGCGGCTTCGGGATTTGGCGCGGTCCGACGGCGATTTCGCCCGAAGCGTGCGGGCTGATCTGCTCCGACGGCTCGGTTTCTTCGTGACCGAGAGCTCGAAGCACAACAGCGAATACGTACCCTGGTACCTGCCGTGGGACGACCAGGTCGAGTCGTTCGAGCTTCCGGTCAACCCGTACTGGGAACGGCGGGCCGACAACGCCGAGTGGTTCAACTACGCGGCCGACGTGGCTGCCGGTCGTCAGCGCTTTCCCGACGAGTTCCTTCCATCGGGCGAGTATGCGCCCCAGATCGCCCGATCACTTGTCGACGGGCAGGCTCGTTCGATCTACGCGAATGTGCCCAACCGACGACCCGGCGGTGGGAGGTGGGTTGAAGAGCTGCCCGAATGGGGTGTCGTGGAAGTACCAGCGACCGTCGATTCGGCCGGAGTTCATCCCCGGGACGCAGAGCCGATCCCGCCCCAGTGCGCTGCGCTCAATCGTCGCTACCTCGACGTATGCGACCTCGCCGTTCGCGCCGTGACCGAAGGCCGTCGCGACCATGTCCATCACGCCGCCCTGCTCGATGCGAACGCATCGGCCTGTCTGCGACCGGCCGCGATCGAGGCGATGATCGACGAGCTCCTCGACGCTCATCAGGCCGCAGGGCGACTTCCGGCGGGACTGTGCCGATGAGCCCCGACACCTCCGAGCGGCTCGACGTTCTCTGCCCCGCTCCACACTGGATCTCTGCGCGGGACTCCAGCCCCGAACCGCCGTTGCCGGAGCATCGCGACGCCTACCGGCTCGAGGTCTGTGACGGAGCGGTGACATCGGTCCGCTCGGCCCAGCCGCCCGGTCGGTACTACGCCGACGCCACGATGGACCAGCTTCGTCATCTTTTCGGCGACGCCATACCCGACCTCGTCATCGTCGATTGGCCCGATATCGACACACGAGGCGTCATGCTCGATGTCTCCCGGAAGAAGGCGCCGACACTGGAGACACTCGAGCTGATGATCACCCGTCTCGCAGCAATGAAGATCAACCACGTTGAGCTCTACCTCGAGGCGATGTTCGCTCACCCCGGCCACGAGTCGGTGTGGAAAGACCGGTGCGCATATTCCGCCGCCGACGTCGAGCAGCTTCATCGTCACGCAACCCGCCATCACGTCGAACTCTTGGGCCAGCAGAACTCACTCGGCCACATGGAGCATTGGCTCGCAGACCCGCGTTTCGCCCACCTCGCGGTGCTTCCGGGCGGGTACACGGCACCGGGGTCGAGTGGCGACAGTGGCCACGAACCGCCAGCGTGCCTCGACCCGTCGAATCCTGAGTCGTTCGACCTTGCGGCCGAACTCGTTTCGAACGTGGCGTTGGCATTCGAGTGTCCCCGCGTGCACGTCGGTCTCGACGAACCGATCGACATGAACACCGCGGTCTGGGATGCCATCTTCGACGTCCCCGGAGCGGAAGCGCCCTGGGCGGGCGTCGACAACGGCGATTTCTGTGTGCCCCTTCCCCCTGAACGTCGGGTCCAATACATGGACTGGGTTCGGCGACTCCGTGTGCTCAGCGCCCTCGACGGTCGCGAAATGTTGATGTGGGCGGATGTCATGGCGCCACATCCCGAGCTGATTGATCAGTTGCCCGACGGGGTCACGCTCGTCGAGTGGGGGTACGAGGCCTCCCACCCGTTCGACGCGAGATGCGGTCGCATCGCAGCGGCTGGGCGCCCGTTCTGGGTCGCACCGGGGACGTCAGGCTGGTCATCGATCTCAGGGCGGATTCCGAACATGGTGGCCAACGTCAGAGCCTCCGTTGAAGCCGCTGCGACCCACGGCGCGGCGGGGATGCTCGTGACGAGCTGGGGCACTCATCCAGACGCGATCAACTGGCCCGGGTTCCTCGCCGGTGCTGCAGCGTCCTGGAACCGTTCACATGGGCCGCAACTCGCCGCTTCGCTCGATCTCGCCGTGGGTGCCGAGCCTGACAGCGGGCTCGGCGAAGCGTGGTGCTCGATCGGCACGGTTCACGACCTCGTGTCACCGTCGACGCCGGAGTCGGGAACGATCTCAGAACTGTTCCGGAGCTCGGGGATGGCAGGGATCGGCCTGGCGCTCGGCGGAATGACCGATGCGATGTTGTGCGAGGTCGACGCCGAGCTGGAGCGAGCGCTGGGAGTGATCCGGGCGGCGAACGGCGCAGCCCCCGACTTCGAGCTGATCCGTGCTGAGCTCGACTGGTCGACGCGGTGTCTGCGGTGGGGAGTCGGTATGGCTCGACACCGATTGTCGTGGCCGACGGCTCCGGCGGTCGCATGGCTTCGTGAAGAACACAACCATTTGGTGACCGAACACGAGCGAATCTGGACAGCCCGCAACCGGCCGTGTGGACTCGCGGATGTGACCGCCGAACTCGTCGGCCTACTCGGAGGTGTCTGAACTATGGCGGCGATCACTCTCGACCATGTGAGCAAGGTGTTCGACGGCGATGTACGGGCGGTCGATGATGTGACACTCGAAGTGGCCGACGGCGAGTTCATGGTTCTGGTCGGACCATCGGGCTGCGGCAAGTCGACTCTCCTGCGAATGATCGCCGGACTGGAGGAGGTGACCGAGGGCGGCGTCCTGCTCGGCACGCGTGACATCACCTATGCGCCGTCGAAGCAACGAAATCTTGCGATGGTCTTCCAGAACTACGCCCTGTATCCGCACATGACGGTGCGCAAGAACTTGGGCTTCGGACTCAAGCTGCGCCACACACCTCGAGCTGAGATCGAGATCAAGGTGTCAGCAGTCGCGGCAACCTTGGGCCTCACTGATCTACTCGACCGAAAGCCCGCTCAACTCTCGGGGGGGCAACGCCAACGGGTGGCCATGGGCCGGGCGATCGTGCGGGAGCCTGAGGCGTTCCTCATGGACGAACCGCTCTCGAACCTCGACGCAAAGCTTCGGGTCACCATGCGGGCGGAACTGGCGAGATTGCACGCCCGGCTCGGCACGACGACGGTGTACGTCACTCACGATCAGATCGAGGCGATGACTCTCGGACAGCGTGTTGCAGTCCTCCGCGATGGCATCCTTCAACAGTGCGCTCCGCCGGCGGAGCTCTTTCACCAGCCCGTCAACCTGTTCTGCGCCTCGTTCATCGGATCCCCCCAGATCAACCTCGTCGAGGCCTCGATCACCGACGGCAGTGCCCGCTTCGCGGGGATCGACGTCCCGTTGCCACCGTCAGCGAAGGTGCTCGATCGGGATCGTGCCATCCTCGGAATCCGACCGTCCGACCTCGTTTTGGCCTCGACGGAACCCGACCTCCCGCGGATCACAGCCCGAGTCGACGTGTCCGAGGACCTGGGCGCGCACGTTCACATCTCCTTCGCACTCGACGCCGACCGGGTCGCGGGCGACGACGTCGGAGCCTCCAGCGGCGGCGAGGACGTCCGATTGATCGACGACCCTCGCGCGGTCTGGCGTGCGGAGCTCCCCGACCGGTACCGGGCGAGCTGCGGCGATGTGATCGAGCTCGCCGTTCGGACCGATCGGTTCCATGCCTTCGATCCGGTGACCGGCCTGCGAATCGGGTGATCTCAGGAGTCCGGACGGATACGGGCGGCCTTGCGGTGCCTGATTGATACTTCTCTGTTGTTGTCAGGCGGCGGGTGGTGAGGCGACGGGGAATGGGTGAACGGGTGTTGGTGTATCGTTGGTGTATGTCACGCACGAACATTGATGTCGATGACGCAGCCTGTCGAGCGGTCATGGATCGCTACCAACTCGACTCCAAGCGCGAGGCCGTCAACTTCGCGCTTCGACGTCTCGCCGCCGAGCCGCTCGACCTCGACGACGCCCGGCGAATGCGCGGCACAGGTTGGGACGGCAACCTCGACGAGATGCGCGCCAGTCGAACCGGATGATCCTTGTCGACACCTCGGCGTGGATCGAGTTCCTTCGCGATTCCGGCACGACGGTTTGTGACACCGTGGACGACCTACTCGACGATGACATCGCCATCTGCGATGCAATCAGCATGGAGGTGCTTGCCGGCGCTCGTGACGAACGCCACCTCGGCCAACTCCGCCAGCTGCTCGCCCGGGCCGTTCTCATCTCGATCACTCCGGTCGACTATGAGGAGGCCGCCTCGCTCTACCGAACGTGCCGTCGCAACGGCGAAACCGTGCGCAAGATGATCGATTGTCTCATCGCCGCAGTTGCGATCCGTTCGGACGCGCCTGTCCTCCACGCCGACGCCGACTTCACAGCGCTGGCCCGACACACAGCGCTCGCGACACATGCCGGATCGTCGATGACCGGTTGAACTGTCTCGCGGCGTCGAGGTCGTCCCGCGCCAGGCACGCTCGAGCCGCGCCGCTGCGAAGGATCGCCCCGCTCGGTAGTCGGACCAGAAGTCGAGCCTCGCGCAGCAGCAGGTGGTCAGATCGCTTCCCTGACCCCGTCCCCGGTCGGGAGCCAACACATCCAGCAGGTACGTCAGCGTGACCCGAAGATTCCTGGCGGCGGCGGAGGACAGGTCCAGCCACAGACGTTCCGAGGCCAGGTCGCGGGAGCTGTCCTCCACGAGCGCAAGGTAGCAACAGAGTTCACGAACACGGCCTCGTTCCCACGACTGTTCTCGTACGACCCGTCGGTCGCTCAGAACGGCGCCGCCGCCGAGCAATTGAATCTCGACCAGCGGATCGACCGGCTCGCACCAACTGGCCGGTAAGTAGGGCCGAGCGCTCGATGGGGCCAGAGGTCCGCCGGCCAGGTGAGCGGCGGCCGCTATCCCAGCATCAAGTGGTGCCCGAAGAGCTTCGTGCGACGAAACGACTTCTGCCCATCGCTCGCTCGAGCCACCCACGAGCGCGAGCTGGACCGGGATGATCCAGTGGGTCGAGCGGGTCGCGCGTTCCGGTGCGTCCAACGCCGCCGCGAGTGTTCGGGCGCTTCAGCGGTCGGGTCACCGTCGGAGGCGAGCGTCGCTATGCGCTGGGAGCGCATCCGGTTGGCATCGATCGCTACCCGCTGCCGGCCGCTGTGGTCCAGAGCGGGGCGCAAATCCGGATCCGGCCTCGATCTCGATCGGTATCGACAAGCCGATCACAAGATCACCCGCATCTCATCGGTGACCGGGCCAGACCAGTACGGTGTCGGCTCGGTCCGCTTGTGGGGCAAGCTTCCAGGTCTGCCCCCAGCTCCCGACCGCCAGGACTTCACCCTGGAAAAGTGGACCGGCCTGACATTCGTCGGCGCCCCTCGCCAACCCGGTCGGCTCGTCTTCGACTTCATCGGGACCTTCGACTGCGTGCCGGTGAACGACGCGTTGACGCAGGTCACCCACACCTACGAGTTCAGATTCCGGCGACCGTTCCAATGGCTCGAACGCCGTATGTCAGGACCGCTCGCTGAAGAAATCGACCAAGAGGTCGAACGGTTGACCGAACTCCTCGCCGACCATTCAGCAGCACCGGACGGGACCCGATGACGTCTTCGCTTCCGACGACCATGACCCACCCGCCACCACAACGCAACAGACCCCGTCCGCCGCAGGGACCCACAGACGTCGTTCGTTCGTCAGGTCCATGAGGTTTGGCCTCTTCCGTCATCGGCGACGTCTCCCCAGACCCTGAGCACCAGAGCCGCCGGACGAGCGGCTCGGCAATCGGCCGAGCGGCGAAGTGCGCGAAGTCGTATGGCCGTTCCCTCATCGCCGTGTGGGTGGCGGCGTCAGCAGCCGAGCGCGTAGCTGCCCAGCCCAGCAACCCCGCTCCATTCTCGGTTCGTCGACCGCTGCCACGAGTTGGGTCAGCGTGGCCTGCCAACGGTATGGATCACGTCGCAATTGACGACAGAATCCCGCTCGAAGCCGATGGCCACCTTGTACAGGAACAAGCTGAGGACGTCGATGCAGGTGCCCGGAGCACGTCGGGTGATCTGGGATCTCGCCCCGATCGCATGGACGATCGACCCGAGCTGGGTCAGCATCGAGCCGGGCCCTCGGGGACAGATAGGCCAGGACCACCGGTGGTCTCCGATCCCTGGCGAGATGGTCGAGGCGTACCAGGTCGACGACGCCGCTGTGTCCACAGATCTGTTCGCCCGACTGGTCCCCTGATCGGCCCGAACCGGTCGTCGAGTTCTCGAAGGCGGGCGGGTCGGGTTCTGCCAAAGCATACGGACGTTGGCTCGACCTGAGCACAGAACGAGTTGGGACCTTGGCCTCTGTTGGCCTCCTGGCGGGATCAATACGGTGTGGTACGTAGCGCTGCCACGGTGGAGTTCCGGACCACGGTGGTGATCTCAATGGAGGTGTGAAAATGAACGTTGCTGTACTCGGGGCCGGATCGTGGGGGACGACCTTGGCGTCAATGCTGGCGGCGGGGAACGACACCACCCTCTGGGCTCGCGACGCAGAGGTGGCGGAGGAGATCACTCGCCACCATCGCAACCCGGCCTATCTACCGGACATCGAACTGTGTCCGTCCCTGCGAGCGACCACCGATCCGCAGACAGCGTTGAGCGCCGCCGACGTCGTCGTACTGGCCGTGCCGTCGCGGTACTTCCGGTCCGTCGTCGAGCTGGTACGCCCCGAGGTGCCGGTCGAGGCTGACCTCGTCTCGGTGACCAAGGGCATCGAACTCGAAACCGGGTTCCGAATGAGCGAGATCATCCTCGACGTGCTGGATCACGACCCCGACCGAGTGTGCGTGTTGTCGGGTCCGAACCTCGCGAAGGAGGTAGGGGCCGGTCAGCCGTCAGCCACGGTGCTCGCCTGTCGCGACGCGGCGAGGGCGGAGCGGTTGCGGCAGGCGATCACGACTGAGTCGTTCCGGGTGTTCACGAACAGCGATGTCATTGGCTGCGAGGTCGGTGGCGCGGTCAAGAACGTGATCGCGATCGCTGCCGGGATCGGCGACGGGCTCGGCTACGGCTGGAACACCAAGGCGGCTCTCATCACCCGCGGGCTGGCCGAGATCGAGCGACTGGGTGTCGCAATGGGGGCTGAGCCGATCACGTTCCTCGGACTTGCGGGTAACGGGGACCTCACTGCGACCTGTAGTAGTCCGCAGAGCCGCAACCGCCACGTCGGCGAGGAACTCGGCAAGGGACGCCCGCTCGGTGACATCACCGCCGACATGATGATGGTCGCCGAAGGCGTCACCAGTACCCCTGCCATCGCCGCTCTCGCGCACCGACTCGGTGTGCCCATGCCGATCACTCGGAAGGTCGAAGCCGTCCTGAACGGCACACTCTCGCCAAGCGAGGCGGTCCAACAGCTCATGGAGTTCGAGGCGGGCGCGGAGTTCGACGACATCGACTGAGCGGGCGGCTCAGCGCGTCCAGCTCATCGGAGTCGGCGCGTCTGCTCGTGCGTCGCCGACGGTGCGACCCGGATCCGGGCATCGAGGACGACGGCGTGTTCAGTCGACACTCGAACCGGGTTGAGGTCGAGTTCGGCGATGTCTGGTTGCTCGTCGGCCAAAGCGCCGACCTGTCCCAGTAGATCGAGCAGCGCCTCGACGGCGACGGGCTCGGCGCCCCGATAGCCAAACAACAATGGTGAGGATCGAGGCTCGCGGATGAGCTCAGCGGCGTCGAGATCGGTGAGTGGAGCCACGCGGAACGCCACGTCGCCGAGTAGCTCGGCGGCGATCCCGCCCAGCCCGAACATCACGAGCGGTCCGAAGGCCGGGTCTTGGACGACTCCCACGATCGTCTCGACGCCAGCTGGGGCCATTGGTTGCACGACGGCCCCGGTCATCGCGCTGCCGAGCGTGCCCGTCATCCGTCGGTACGCGGCTGCCACCTCGTCCGGCCCTGCCAGGTCGAGCGCGACCCCACCGACGTCGGTCTTGTGGACGATCGTTTCGCCGGCCGCCTTCAACGCGACTGGCCCGTCAAAGCCCGCGGCCGCGGCGACGGCGCCCTCGAGCGAGGAGACCTCGGTCGTGGGAATCGTGGGTATCCCATAGGCGTGAAGCATGGCGTCGACTTCGGTGGGATCGAGCCAGCGGCCGTCCGGAGAGTCGGCGAGCGCCCGCGCCGTGATGGTGTGTCCCACGCTTCGCGCCTCGGAGTCAGCCATCTGGCGCGTCCCCTCCGGCCGCTGACGCCACGCGGCGTACCTGGTTGCGGCGCCGAGAGCGGCCACGGCCTCCTCGATTGCCGGAAAGTACGGCACCGGTCGGTCGGCCTCCACCAACGCGATCGGAGGAGACGGCGTGGCCAGAAAGTTGGCCACGATCGGCTTGGATGCCGACACCGCGGCGGCGGCGACGGCTTCGGCGATCGCATCGGTACTGGCGACGATGGTCGGCGTGAAGATCACGATCACTGCGTCGATCGAGGGGTCGTCGAGCAGCACGGCCAAAGCAGCCGAGTACTCCGCGGCGCCGGCGGCTGCGGTCATGTCGATCGGGTTGGCGAGCGCGGCGTTGGCGCTGACGAGACCCTCGAGGGCCCGCCTGGTGTCGGCGTCCAGGAGTGGCACTTCGAGGCCGGCGTCAGCGCAGGCGTCCGCGGCGAGGATGCCCGGGCCTCCCGAGTTGCCAATGATCGCCACCCGGGGCCCCGCCGGCAGCGGCTGGTTGATGAGCACCTGAGCGACGTCGAGCATTGCCTGCAGCGTCGCGACGCGTATCACGCCGGTCTGCCGGAACAGCGCGTCGACTGATCGGTCAGGACTCCCGAGCGCTGCCGTGTGAGACGACGCGGATCGGATCCCGATCTCGGTCCGGCCGCTCTTCACCGCCACGATCGGCTTCCGCCGAGAAACGCGGCGTGCGAGCCGGCTGAACTTCCGGGGGTTACCGAACGACTCGAGGTAGAGGAGGATCACGTCGGTATCGGGATCGTTCTCCCAGTACTGCAGTAGGTCGTTGCTGCTGATGTCGGCCTTGTTGCCGACGGACACGAATGTCGACACGCCCAACCCGGTGCGAGTAGCGGCCGCCAGGACGGCGACTCCGAGTGCACCTGACTGTGAGAGGAACCCGACTCGGCCTCGCTTCGGAGCAATATCGGCGAAGGTTGCGTTCATGGAAACGTCCGGGGACGTGTTGACGATGCCAATGCAGTTGGGGCCGATCACTCTCATGCCGGCGCTCCGCGCTGCGGAGAGAATCTCGCGCTCGAGGAGCGCCCCATCGTCGCCGAGCTCGGCGAATCCACCGCTGATGATGACCAGGCCCTTCACATCCTTCTGGGCGCATTGCTCAACGACCTCGAGCACTCGATCTGGCGGCACTGCGAGCACGGCCACGTCGATGGTGTCGGGCACGTCCGCGATGGTGGGCCAGGCGCGCACCCCAGCGACCGACCGGGCCGACGGGTTCACCGGATACACGGGGCCGCTGAACTCATGTCGGATCAGGTTGACGAACATCTCATGGCCGATCGAGCCGTCACGACGCCCGGCACCGACCACGGCGATCGAGCGGGGCCGCAGGAGCCGCGAGATCGACGCAGCCTCTGCCTGATGCTCCCGAGCCTCGATCGCTGCCACGGAGTTCTTGGTTTGCAGCAACGAGAATTCGACGCCGACCGTCCCGACATCCAGACGGGTTGTGACCAGATAGCCGGCGTCGTGGAAGACGCCCAACATCTTCTTGTTGCCGGCCAGGGTGTAGGCGTGGAAGTGGGTGATCCCGCGCCGTCGTGCGGCGACGGTGAGGTATTCGAGCAGGAGGCTTCCGATGCCCCGGCCCTGGTGCTCGTCCTGCACAACGAAGGCGACTTCGGCGCCCTTGCCGGGATCGGGGTCTGCGTCGTAGCGGGCCACAGCAATGAATTCGCCGTGGAGTTCGGCGGCGAGCGCGAGCCGGCGGTCGTAGTCGACGTGCGTGAACCGCTCGACTTCTTGGTCTGACAGGTTGGGTTGAGCGGTGAAGAACCGCATCCGGCGGGACTCGGGCGAGAGGCGGGCATGAAAGGCGAGCAACTGATCGCCGTCGCCCGGACGGATGGGGCGGAGGTGGGCTACGCCACCGTCGGCGAGGACGACGTCGACCTCCGCCCAGGCGAGGTCGGGAGGGTTGTTCATGGCACACCAACGCTACGTCGTTCGGAGCGCCAGATCCGAGCAGCTGTGTACCCGGAGCGACCGGACGATGGACCGATGACATGACGTTCGGCCCTACCGACCTCGATGGACCGTCGTCATGGTGTGGAGAGGGGCCAATTTTGGCCCACGAGGCGCCAGCGGGGCGCACGAGGGAGTAAGTCGCAATGACCGATGACACATGGATCGTGCCGCTGAATGAATTGTCGATCGACGATGTTGGGATCGCTGGCGGCAAGAACGCCTCGCTGGGAGAGATGATCCGGCACCTCACATCCGCGGGGATCCGGGTGCCCGGAGGCTTTGCCGTGACGTCCGCCGCCTATTGGGAATTCGTTGACGGCAACGGGCTCCGCGAGATCATCGCTGAGGCGGGAAACGACATATCTGGCACGCCGGAGTCGCGTTCGGTCGGGGCTGCGCTCCGGAAGGCATTCGACGCGGGGGTGGTCGGAGATGACCTCGGAGAGCGGCTGCGGGCTGCGTACCAACAGATGTGTGACGCGGCCGGCGACCCGATGCTGGCAGTCGCGGTCCGTTCGTCGGCAACGGCGGAAGACCTTCCCGAAGCGAGCTTCGCCGGCCAGCAGGAGAGCTACCTCAACGTGACCGGGGCCGACGCAGTCGTTGACGCCTATCACCGGTGTCTCACTTCGCTGTTCGGCGATCGGGCCATTGCGTATCGCGAGGAGAACGGGTTCACTCATCTCGACGTTGCGCTGTCTGTCGGGGTGCAGCAGATGGTGCGTTCCGACATCGGAGGGGCGGGGGTGATGTTCACCCTCGATCCGGAGTCGGGATTTCCCGATCTCGTCGTCATTGATGCTGCGTGGGGATTGGGCGAGGCGGTCGTAAAAGGCGAAGTCGACTGCGACCGCTATTGCGTGAGCAAGCCGCTCGTCGCGGACGTCGAGTTGACCCCGATCCTGTCCCGATCACTCGGACGCAAACAGGTCAAGGTCGTGAACACCGTGGCGGATGGTCAATCCACCGCCAACGTCGACACCAGCGCCGATGAACGGGACGCTTTCGTGCTTGACAGCGGTGAGATTCTGCAGCTCGCCCGCTGGGCGGTGGCCATCGAGGCGCACTACGACCGCCCGATGGATATCGAGTGGGCGAAGGACGGTCGCAGCGGGGATCTGTTCGTGGTGCAGGCCCGACCGGAGACGGTGCAAGCTCGCCGGTCGGGGGCCACGATGACCCATTTCACGATCACCAAGAAGGGCCCGACCCTGGTCGAGGGGCTCGCCGTGGGAAGCATTGTCGCCACCGGGCCGGTGTGCCGTCTCCGCTCGGCCGATGAAGGTGATCGCTTCCCTGTGGGAGCGGTCCTCGTCGCTGACACCACCGATCCGGATTGGGTGCCGGTCATCCGCAAGGCGGTCGCGGTGGTGACCGATCGCGGCGGCGGGACCTCCCATGCCGCCATCGTCAGTCGCGAACTCGGTGTGCCCGCGGTGGTCGGGACCGAGAACGGCACCACCGTGCTCACCGAGGGCCAGATCGTCTCGGTCTCGTGCGCTGAAGGGGGTGTGGGCCGCGTCTACGACGGGGTGGCCGAGTTCGTGAAGGACGAGATCTCCCTCGGCGAGTTGCCGGCGACGCGAACCAAGGTGATGGTCAATCTGGCCAACCCGGAGGCGGCATTGCAGTGGTGGCGCCTCCCCGCCGACGGCATCGGCTTGGCGCGCATGGAGTTCATCGTCAGCGAGCACATCAAGGCACACCCGATGGCCCTCGCCCATCCCGAAATGATCACCGACGACGCCACCCGAACGGCGCTGGCCGAACTCACCCGACACCACGATTCGCCCTCGGAGTACTTCGTCGATTCGCTGGCGTCGGGCATCGCGACGCTCGCGGCGCCGTGGTTTCCCCGACCGGTGATCCTTCGGATGAGCGACTTCAAGACCGACGAATACGCCCGTCTCCTCGGGGGCGAACAGTTCGAGCCGACCGAGGCAAACCCGATGCTCGGCTGGCGAGGCGCCAGTCGCTACTACCACCCCGGCTACCGCGACGGGTTCGCGCTCGAGTGTCAGGCGGTGCGTCGGGTCCGTGAGCAGATCGGGTTGACCAACGTCGTGATCATGGTCCCGTTCTGCCGGACTCCGGCAGAGGCCGACAAGGTCCTGGCGGTGATGGCTGAGGAGGGCCTCGTCCGTGGCGAACGCGGTCTGAAGATCTACGTCATGGCCGAGATCCCCTCCAACATCATTCGGGCCGACGAGTTCGCCGAGCGTTTCGACGGGTTCTCCATCGGCTCGAACGACCTCACGCAGCTCACCCTCGGGGTCGACCGCGATTCCGCCATCCTGGCGTCATCGTTCGGCGCCGATGATCCCGCGGTATTGACGCTGGTGCGCCAGCTCATCGAGCGTGCACACGCGGCCGGTCGACCGGTCGGGTTCTGTGGGCAGGCACCGAGCAACGACGCGGCCTACGCTCGATTGCTCGTCGAGGCTGGGATCGATTCGGTGTCGGTCACCCCTGACAGCTTCGTCGCCGTGAAGCGACAGATCGCTGCCGCCGAATCCGC
>Ga0105047_10000198_pt1 | contig 91534 bp, 83 predicted proteins | sample MAT04_FD_78384 | JGI IMG/M metagenome (GOLD analysis project Ga0105047, IMG submission 78384) | Freshwater microbial communities from Lake Fryxell liftoff mats and glacier meltwater in Antarctica - MAT-04 (megahit assembly) | ecosystem: Environmental > Aquatic > Freshwater > Ice > Liftoff... | reverse complement strand
GTCGTCACCGACGACATCTTCATCTCCTGCCCCAGCCCCACGTGCCCGGCCCAGGTGCAAGGGAGGCTCGCGCACTACGCGTCGCGTCGCGCGATGGACATCGAGGGGCTCGGCGACTCGCTCGTCGCGCTGGTGACGGAGCACCTCGGGGTGCGCGCGCCGCACGAGCTCTACGCGCTGAGCAAGAGCGACCTCGCCCATCTTCCGCGCATGGGTGACAAGAGCGCGGAGAATGTCCTCAAGGGGTTGATCGCGAGCAAGTCGCGCGGTCTCTCGCGGGTGCTCTATGCGCTCTCGATCCCCCAGCTCGGCCAGACGATGAGCGCGTTGCTCGCGCGGCACTTCGGGACCGCGGATGCGCTGCTCGCGTTCGCCGGGCGCTACGTCGCGGGCGATCCCGACGCGGTGGCGCAAGCAGCGCCCGAGAGCGGCAGCGGGATCATCGAGGGGATGGCGAAGAAGACCGCCGACGCGATCTTCGCATCGCTGGACGCGCCGCCCATGCGCGCGATCCTCCGCGGCCTGGACGCCGCAGGTGTGTCGCTCGTGTCCGAGGCGCCGGCCGTCGTACAGAAAGAAGGCGTGGCCGGAAAGACCTTCGTGCTCACGGGGACGCTGCCGACGCTCAAGCGCGACGACGCGGGGGCTCGCATCAAGGCTCGAGGCGGCAAGGTGTCGGGTTCCGTCTCTAAGAAGACCGACTTCGTGGTCGCAGGACAGGACGCGGGCACCAAGCTCGAGAAGGCGCAAGCGCTCGGCGTGACCGTGATCGATGAGGCCCAGCTGCTCCAGATGCTGGAGTGAACGGACTCCCCGTTCGCTCTGGCCCGCTCGTTGCTCCGGCCGGCGCGTTCGAGCGGTCCGTTCGTTCCCCCTTGAAACCCCCCGCATGGTCGGGCTAAGCCGGGCCACCTCGACCTCGTCCCAGGGAGTCACGAATGGTCCGCTTCTGTCTTCAATCGCTCTGCGCGGTGCTTCTTCTCTCGGTCGGCGTCTCCAACGCCACCGCGCAGCGCGGCACCATCCCCGTCAACATCGAGTCGGTCCCGCCAGGGGCGACCGTCTACCTCGACACCGCTGACGGAGCCCCGCTCGGGACCACGCCACTCTCCGCGATCCGCATCGCGCGCGGCGCCCACACCCTGATCTTCCGTTTGGACAACTACGAGGAGGCGCGGCTGACGATCACCGTCGCTCGCCGTCGCGAGACCTTCCGCGCAGTGATGCGCGCGCTCGGGACCCTCGAGGTCAGCACCGGTAACGCGGGCGCGAACGGCGGCACCGTCTACGTCGACGGCGCGGCCGTCGGTGGCGGTGTCCTCGGCACGCTGCCGATTCGGGTACCCAACCTCCCGCCCGGTCGCCATCAGGTCCGCGTCGAGCGCGCCGGCTTCGTGACCTTCGAGCAGTGGGTCGAGGTCGCCGGCGGTCAGACCGTGCGGATCACCGCGATGCTCGAGGCGGTCGCGCCCGACACCGGATCCATCCTCGTCGACTGCGATGTGCGCGGGGCCGCGATCTTCATCGATGGTCGCGACACCACCCGGCAGACCAACACCGTGATCGACGACGTCCCGATCGGGACGCACACCGTCGAGATCCGCATGGAGGGCATGGAGCCCTTCAGCCAGACGGTGCTGGTCCAGCGCGGTCAGCGCGCCGAGGTCCACGCGACCATCCGTCGCGTGGCACCGACCGCGGGCCGCCTGACGGTGATCATCTCGCCCCCCGAGGCGGCTGCTGGCGCGAGCGTGCTGGTCGACAGCGCGCCCATGCCCGCGGGCGTCCGCTCGCGCAGCGATCTCGAGCCCGGCACCCACGTGGTGCAGGTCGTCGCCGAGGGTTACGTGAGCGCGAGCGCTACGGTGACCGTCACCGCGGGTGAGTCGAGCACCGTCGAGATCCGGCTCGAGGCCGTCCGCGGCGAGCCCACCGACATCAACCTCCAGGCGAGCGTCCCGGGCGCGAACATCGTGGTCGATGGCGAGAGCCACCCGTCCCCGTACGTCGCAGATGAGGTCGAAGGCGCGACCCACTCCGTGGTCGTGAGCGCCGACGGGTACACCGAGGTCGCCTTCACCTGCTCCACCATGACCGGCGCGGGCGACGCGGCCGACTGCCAGCGCACCGTCGAGCTCGAACCGCTGCAGGTGCGCATTCGCGCCGAGGTGGCGGGTGAGCCCACCCGCGAACCGGCGACCCTCTACATCGACGACGCCGAGGTGAGCACGCTCCCTTACGAGGGACGGATCGCCGTCGGCAGCCACGTCTTCGAGGTGCGCGCGACTGGCTACGAGACCTACCGCCAGCAGGTGGTGGTCGAGTACGGCGAGGGCGACATCACCATCGGCGCCAACATGGTCGACAGCTCCGAGGCCGCGGCTGCCGGCGCGACCACCCACTCGGCGATCCCCATCCCGATGAACCACCCGATGATCGACGTGTCCATCGGCTGGCCCTACCTCGCCGAGCTGCGGCTGAACATCGGCCTGCACGAGCTGGTCGACGCAGGCTTCTCGATCCGCACTTTCGGACGCATCACCGAGTTCGAGGGTCGCGCGCGCTTCGGTGTGCGGGTGCTCCAGCAGCTCGGCTTCGGCGTGCAGGTCCGCTTCGGCGGCGGCATCGGCCCGAACACGGGGCTCCGCTCGCCGGGCGTTTACCCGGGGGTCATGGGGCGGCCGGCGGCTTGTGGCGCGCCCACAACCACCGGAACGTGTCCCAACCAGGACTACGAGCCGCCGATGGCCGCCGCGGGTAGCCAAGCGTACGGCGTGCCCGTCAACAACGCGTTCTTCTCGATCGAGGGCAACATGAGCCTTCTGCTCGAGCCGGTCGCGACGGTCACGTTGTGGCTCGGCTTCGACATGAACTCGGACCAGTACTACGGCCACCCCCACGGCGAGGGTGCGTTTCTGGACATCGGTCCGAGTGGTGATCGCATCTGTGGACTCAACGCGATGAACAACGGCATCGACTGCTCCCAGAGCCGCCAGGACCAGTTCCGGGTTCGTCTCGGCGGCGCGGCGGAGTTCAACATCACCCGCAACTGGGGCTTCTACCTGATCTTCGAGGGCATCCTCTGGCAGCCCCAAGATCACCGACGTCTGCTCAGTGATCTGGTGGGTGAAGGCCCCGAGGTCCGCATCTATCCGCGCCTGGGCGCGACCTATCGCTTCTGAAGCTGAGCCGCTTCTGATCCCGAGCGCGCTCTCTTCGACGAGAGGGCGTGACTGACGAGAGGCCGCTTCGATCCGTGTGATCGAGGCGGCCTTTCCTGTCTCTGGCGAGCCTCTGCTACATTCGAGCCCGTGCGGCTCTCTCTCGCGCTCCTGCTGGCGTGCTCACTCGCGTCCTCGCTCGCCTCTGCGCAGGACGAGCTGGGCTCGCTGAGCACTCCGAGCACACCGACTGCGGATCCGACACCACTGGTCGTCCACATGGACACCGAGTTCAGTGGGTACGGTCCCTCGCTCGTGCGCACCCTCGCGCGCCGTATCGGCATCGAGGTGGAGTTCGGCGCCGCACCGCCCGGTCACAACGCGCTCGCGCTCCCGGTGGGACACGTGGGCATCGTGCCGACCGAGGAGCACGACCGCAGCATGGCCACCGTGGTCTGGGTGGGTGAACGAGGCCGGGTGTTCGAGACCGAGGTGGCGCTGCCCCGGGGCCGCGCGGCTGCCCTTCGTGCGTTGGTGCTGGCGGTGGTCGATCTGCGCGACGCGGTGCTCGAGGCGCCTCCGCTGGAGGACGAGCCTGTCTTCGATGCGATCCCCGAGGCCCGAGTGTCCCACAACGGCTACGTGTACCTCGAGCCGCCCGGCGGGTTGTTCGGTCGTCGTCGCACCATCGACGCGATCGCGCGGCCCACCATCTACTTCCGGGCTCTCCTCGGTTTCGCCACGGCACGTCAGGCGTTCGTCGTCGGCGGCGGCGTCGGGGTCGGGCTGTGCATCGGCGATAGCTGCGTGGTGATCGAAGGTGATCTCCCCGTCCTCGAAGAGCAGCGCGTCGACGTCGTGTCGGGTGTGACGATAAGCTACCGCGCCCTCAACCTCGCCCTGCGCCTTCAGGTTCGACCCATCCGGATCGACGACGTCACCATCGGGGCCACCCTCGGCCTCTTGAGCCGCATCGGCAACGCGTGGGCACCTGACGGGACCAACCGGGTGGTCTCGAGCTTCGGGGTGCGCTCCAGCATCGAGATCGCCTGGCAGTTCGAGCGCCCCTTCGAGTGGGTGATCGAAGGCGGCGCGGACGTTCCCTTCGATGGCAGCGAGGCCAACTTCCTCCAGGACGGGCCCACCGTACGTCTCGATGACGTCGTGACCGTGTGGGGCGTGACCGCCCTGCGGATCCGACCATGAGCCTGCGGGCCTTGGAAAAGGACGTAGCCGCGAGCGACCCAGGGAGCGTGCAACGTGCCAATCCCCTACCTCCGCCGCCACCGCCGAGCGCTCGGCCGGCGTCGGCTGGTCCTCGCGGGCCCGAGCTTCGGGGTCTTCGCGGTGTCATCGCAGGGGGAACGATGAGCGCGCGGCTGGCGATCGAGGGCCCGGAGGGGCGGGCGCTGCTGCTGGCGGCGGCGGCGGGTGATGAGGCCTCGAGCCGGCGCATCTACCGCGAGAACGTCGACCGGGTGCATCGCACGGTGGTGCGGATCTTGGGAGCCGCGGATGGGGACGTCGACGACGTGGTCCAACAGACGTTCCTCGCCGCGCTGGTCGCCGCACCGCGCTTCGATGGGCGCAGCAAGCTCTCCACGTTCTTGATCGGGATAGCGTCGCGCCGCGCGCTCGATGCGGCGCGCGAGCGACAGCGTCGGGCCCGCTGGGGACGCTTGCCCGACTGGGCGCAGGCGCTCATCCCCACCCGTCACGAGCGCCCCGCCGATCTCGAGGATCGTACGTTCGCGCTCTGGGCGCTGGGCCATCTGAGCCCCGAACAACGACAGGTCTTCGCGCTGCACGAGGTCGAGGGCCACACGCTGCAGGAGATCTCGGACATGACTGGGACTGGGATCTCGACACTGCACGCGCGCCTGCAAGCCGCCAAAAAGAGGCTGGATGCGGTGGTTCGCCCAGTGGATTCCTCAGGAGGTGCGCGATGAGCGCCGTTCCCAAGTTACAGAGTCAGCTCATCGCCGAGACCCTCCGTCGCCAAGATGACTGTCAGGACACGCTGCCGCTGGACGAGCTCCACCGTGCACGAAGCGAGCGGCTTTTCCTCGCGGCTGCAGCACAGCAAGCCAGGAGCCCGCTGACCGCAGCGGTGGACCCGACGGGGTCCTGGCCTACTCGCCCGTCGACCGCGCGCCGGATGCCCAAGGCGATGTGGGTGGGGGGCATGTGGGTGGGGGGCGCAGTGCTCGCCGCCGCCGCCGGGCTCTTCCTCAGTCTGCACGTCACTGCACCCGATGCCGAGCCCTTGCCCTCGTACGCGGTGCGCTCGAGTCACGACGCCGCGAGCGCGGGGCCGGTGGTCGCAGGCACCGAGCTCGCGCTCTCTTCGGGCGAGTCGGCGTCGGTGACCCTTCACGATCTTTCGGTCTCGGTGTCGGAGCGCTCGCGGCTCTCGATCGAGACGGTCTCGGTCGAGGATGTGCGGGTGGCGCTCGCGGATGGCGAGGCGCGCTTCGCGTTCCATCCTCGAGCACGTGGTCATCAGCACGTCGCGATCAGCACGCCCTCGGCGCGTGTCGAGATCGTGGGCACCGAGCTCACCGTTCGGGTGAGCGCGCGGGGCACCGAGGTCGAGGTCCACGAGGGCGTCGTCCGGGTGATCCCCACGATCGGAGAAGCCACGCTGCTGCATGCGGGCTCGTCGCTGGTGGTCCCGCTGGCCGTCGCGAGCATCGAACCTTCGACGCGCGACGAAGGTTCGCCCGCGCTCGCCGCCGCCGCGCTCCATGCTGCGTCCGACGCGGAGGCCGAAGCGCTCGTCGGTGAAGCAGCGCTCGACGCCGAGCTCGGCCCGGCACCACACGAAGATTTCGAAGGGATGGTCTCGGGGACGTCGGCGGTCAGCATGGGAGGGGATGAGGCGCCCTCCGAAACGATAGAGGTGCCGAGCGATAGAGATCTCCTGGCGCGGGCGGAGTCGCTCTTGGATCGCGAAGAGGACACGCGGGCCGTGCCGATCCTGGAGCAGCTCGTCGCGGGTGCCGCGCATCGGGCCGACCGGGTCCATGCGGCGATGATGCTCGGCGACATCAGGCAGAGCAGCGGCGACTACCGTGGTGCGCTCCGGGCCTTCGATCAAGCGTTCCGTTTGTCCCGCGGCGCCGAGCGCGCGAACGCGCTCGCCGAGCACGCGCGCATCCTCGATCGCGATCTCCACGACACCACCGCCGCGCGCGCGGACTACGCCCGCTACCTGACCGAGTTCCCCGCGGGGCCCAACGCCGATCAGATCCAACGGCGGCTCTGTGAGCTGGGCGGGGCGGACGGCATCACCTGCGAGTGAGCGCCCGCAAGCGTGCCGACCTCTCCGTACCCGCGACGCACAAGTCTCCAAGATGAATATGGTTCCTTCCGAGCACTGATTGAGGAGGTGCATTCGGTACCCAGCTCTGGTCATATCGACACACTGCGGGGAGTACGACGACGATCTCGCACTTTCTTGCCGATCGTATCCCCGATTGCCCCCTATTGCGGTCGTAGCGATCAGCGGGTGACGGAGGTGCTCGGCGAAGTCCACCTCTCGCCTGAGTCGTTCGAGCAACCGGAGGACGTTCACGGCGTGCTGAATGCCGCGTACCCCGATGGGCTCACGTTCTCGATTCGGTTCTGACACAGCGACCAGTCGAGCGAACCATCGAGCCTGTCACGGCGCACCTCCGTCCGAAGCGGTCGAGCCGAGAGAAGTTGCCCCCGGGAAACCCTTCGGAAACACGCTCCCTCTAGGCTCCGCGCGACTTTGGAGGTCCGCGCTTGGAGCTGAACGACACATCCGCCATCTCGGGCGCCGACACCGTGTGGGTGCTGGTGTCGACGGCGCTGGTGCTCTTGATGACACCCGCGCTCGCGCTCTTCTATGGCGGCCTGGTGCGCAGCAAGAACGTGCTCTCGACGTTCATGCACTGTTTTTTCGCGCTCTGCTTGGTGACGGTGCAGTGGGTGGTGATCGGGTACTCGCTGTCCTTCGCGCCCACATCGGATCTGTTCGGCGGCGGCTTCCTCGGCGGCTTCGATCACGTGTTCTTGAACGGCGTGGGCCTGGCGCCGCGCGAGGGCGGGACGATCCCGCACCTGCTCTTCTGCGCGTTCCAGCTGATGTTCGCCGCGATCACCCCAGCTTTGATCGCAGGCGCCTACGCCGAGCGACTCAAGTTCTCGGCGTACTGCGTGTTCACCCTGCTCTGGTCCACAGTCGTGTACGCGCCGCTCTGTCACTGGGTGTGGGGCCCGGGCGGCTGGCTCGGCGCGCGTGGCGCGCTCGACTTCGCGGGTGGCACCGTCGTGCACTTGAGCTCGGGTGCGAGCGCGCTGGTGCTCGCGCGGGTCGTCGGTCCCAGGCTCGGTTGGCCCCACCGCAAGATGCTCCCGCACGATCTGACGATGACGATGGTCGGCGCGGGTCTCCTCTGGTTCGGGTGGTTCGGTTTCAACGCGGGCAGCTCGCTGGCGGCCGATGGGATAGCGGCGCTCGCGTTGGTGAACACCCACGTCGCCGCCTCGGCGGGCGGTCTCTCGTGGGCGCTCCTCGAGTGGCTCAGGCACAAGAAGCCCTCGGCGCTCGGGGTCGCTTCGGGCGTCGTCGCAGGGCTGGTCGCGATCACCCCGGCCGCCGGGTTCTGCGGTCCAGGCTCGGCGTTGGTGATCGGTCTCTGCGCAGGCGGGATCTGTTTCGGAGCGGTGCTGGTGAAGGGACGCTTCACCCGCACCAAGTTCGCGTACGACGACGCGCTCGATGCGTTCGGCATCCATGGGATAGGGGGCGCGTTTGGCGCGCTCGCGACCGGCGTGGTCGCCTCGAGCTACTGGAACCCCGCGGCCCGCGACGGCGCGATGTTCGGGGGCTGGGACGTGCTGGTCGAGAACACCCTCGGCGTGGTGGTCGCGGCGGCGTACGCGGGCACGGTGTCGTTCGCGCTGATCAAGCTGACCGAGAAGCTGGTCGGTCTTCGGCCCGATCCGGAAGACGAGCACGAGGGCCTCGATGTGGCCCTTCACGGCGAGGAGGCCTACGCGAGCATGGCCGGCACCGCGTCGAGCATGGGCCTTCCCCGTGAGCTGCACGAGGACGAGCCCGCGATCGCCAGAGCGCCCGCCGAGGTGTGACCGCGCACGTCCCGAAGCGGGCGGGGATCCCGCGCGCACAGCATCGTGGTAGGAGGCCCGCACCATGACGCGCTCGTTCGTCCTGATCCTCGACTTCGGTTCCCAGTACACCCAGCTCATCGCCCGCCGGGTGCGTGAGCAGCACGTCTACTGCGAGATCCATCCCTGCACGCTCCCGCTCAGCGAAGTGAAAGCGAAGTCGCCCGGCGCGGTGATCTTGTCGGGCGGTCCTTCGAGCGTCTTCGAAGAGGGCGCACCGAGCGTGGATCCCGGGGTCTTCGAGCTGGGCGTCCCAGTGCTCGGCATCTGCTACGGGATGCAGCTCTTCTGTCACCTGCTCGGCGGCAAGGTCGAGCCCGCGCCCGATCGCGAGTACGGGCCCTCCAAGATCACCGTGAAGGATCCCCGCGGTCTGCTCGCGGGCTTCAGCAAGGACGAGTCGATCGAGGTGTGGATGAGCCACGGCGATCGTGTCGCTTCGCTGCCACCTGGTTTCGGTCCGCTGGCCTCGACCCCGAGCGCGCCCTTCGCTGCGACCGGCAACCTCGAGCGCAACATCTTCGGGGTGCAGTTCCATCCCGAGGTGGTGCACACCCCGCGCGGCGCCGAGATGCTGCGCGCGTTCCTCTTCGAGGTCGCCCACCTCGAGGCCGACTGGACCGCGGGCTCGTTCGTCGAGGAGACGACGCAGCGGATCGCCGAGCAGGTGGGCGAGGGCAAAGCCATCTGCGGACTCTCCGGCGGGGTCGACTCGTCGGTCGCGGCCGTCTTGGTGCAGGGCGCCATCGGCGCGCGCCTCACCTGCATCTTCGTGGACAATGGCCTGCTCCGAAAAGGCGAGGCCGAGCAGGTGGTGAAGACCTTCGGCGAGCAGATCGCCGCGGGCGACGCGGGCCATTTGAAGCTCATCCACGTCGATGCGGCCGAGCGCTTCATGACTGCGCTTTCGGGCGTGAGTGATCCCGAGCAGAAGCGGAAGATCATCGGCCGGGTCTTCATCGAGGTCTTCGACGAAGAGGCCAAGAAGGTCGGCGGCGCGACGCACCTGGTGCAGGGCACGCTCTATCCGGATGTGATCGAGAGTGTCTCGTTCAAGGGGCCGAGCGCGACCATCAAGACCCACCACAACGTCGGCGGTCTGCCGGCGCACATGTTGCTCAAGCTGATCGAGCCGCTGCGCGAGCTCTTCAAAGACGAGGTGCGTGAGGTGGGTGGCCTGCTCGGCATGCCCGATCACGTGCTGCACCGTCACCCGTTTCCCGGTCCCGGGTTGGCGATCCGCTGCCTCGGCGAGATCGACAAAGGGCGCCTCGATGTCCTCCGCGAGGCCGACGCGATCTTCTTGGACGAGCTCCACCAGAGCGGCGAGTACGGCCGCACCTGGCAGGCCTTCGCGGTGCTCTTGCCGGTCAAGAGCGTCGGGGTGATGGGCGACGGACGCACCTACGAGAACGTGCTCGCATTGCGCGCGGTCACCTCGCGCGACGGCATGACCGCGGACTGGGCCCGCCTGCCCTATGACCTCTTGGCCAAGGCGAGCTCGCGAATCATCAACGAGGTCCGCGGCGTGAACCGCGTGGTCTACGACATCTCGAGCAAGCCCCCCGCGACCATCGAGTGGGAGTGAGGCGTGGGCGTGAGCTCGTGGTCGCCTTCGCGCTCGCGCTGACGATCGCGTTCGCTGCACCGCTCGCCCTACGCGCTCAAGCGCCGCTGCCGATGGGCGACGCCCCCGTGCACCTCGAAGGCGAGCTGGTGCTGGCGACCGCGCTGGGACTCGTCCCCGATGGTGATGCCTCGCTCGCCGCAAGGCGTCTCTCGGCGCGCGCCATCGCTCGTGAGCGCGCGATCTCGATGCTCCACGTCTGGCTCGACGGGCTCATTGGAGGCGGCGGGCTCTCTCCGCGGCTCGTTCGCGATCTCCACGCCGTGATCGACGCGAGCATCGATCTGCGCCGCATCCGCTCGCGAGCGGATGGCTCTGCGGTGATCGAGCTCGCGGTCCCCAAGAGCGCGTTGGCCGCGGTGCATTGTGCAGCGAGCCTCCCCTGGTGTGGGTGATAGGCTCGGCCCCTCGATGATGTTGCGCGCCCTCGTGAGTTCGCTGCTGTGGAGCAGCCTGATGATCGCTGGTTGTGGCGCCGCGCGCCCCGTGACGGCAGCGACCGGTGAGGTCCGCTTCCGCATCTCGCCGGAGAGCGCGCGGGTCTACACCGACGAGCACTTCGTGGGTACCGCGCGGGTCCTCGACATTCGCCCCGCGGCGTTCCGGGTGGGACCGCGGCGCTTCACCATCACGGCCGACGGATACTTCCCCCACGATCTCACCGTCGATCTGACGCAGGGCACGACCACGGTGGAGATCAGCCTGCGGCCGATCCCACCGTAGTCGGCGCCGTCGTCACTCGCGCGCGATGACGTCGAGGGTGACCCGCCAGGTCCGCGTGTACCCCGAGCCGCTTGCGCTGATCACGAAAGGCGCGCGCTGCGCCGTCGGCGCGTCGTCACCCGCCTCGATCTCGAGGTGCATCGCGTGATCGTCGTCGTCATCACGAACCGCTGCGGCGTGCGTCCCCTCGGGCAGCCCATCCGCGGTGATGGTCACCCGATCGTCGAACTCGGGGATGCGCCGGATCCCCACCGGCACGAGCACCGTCGCGCCCTGCCGCACCGTGATCTCGAGCATCGGGACATCCAGCGCGAAGGGCCCGCCGATCACGGGCACGTCCACCTGCACATCGCCCGTGTCGGGCGTGTCGGGGGTATCGAGCCCGGCGTCCTCGATCTCCTGCACCCCAGTGCACCCCTGCGCGCTCACCATCAGCAGCGCCCACCCCAACCAACCTGCCGCGCGAAGCGGCGCCCATCCATTCCTCATGTGTACCTCCGGCGCCGCTCATCGAAGCGTCCCTCGGGGCGTTGCCCTTCCCGCGCTCACCGACTTGTGCCATCGATATCGGCGATGGGAGTGATTGAGCGAATCGATTTTCGTGATTGGGAGGCGTCCGTCATCCTCTGTCCACACCTTCAGCACGGAGCAGATCATGAGCCAGCCCTTCTTCACCCGCTTCTCGTTCACCTCGCGACCCGCGATTCACGGCAGCCTGCTCCTAGGCAGCCTCTTGGCGCTCGGGTGCACCGAGGCGCACGCCGTCACGCCCGACGGGGGGATCGCCCTGGGCGACGCGGCCGAAGTCCGCGCCGATGCGCCCGTGCTGCGGCCCGACGCGCCGCGGCCGTCGAGTGATCTCTTGGCCACCTGTCTGAGCGAGGGGCGCGGTCTCGTCGAGGTCGCCACCGTCGACAACAACGACTCCGCCGATCACGGCGAGCTGCTTCGGTTCGGCCTCTCGCCGGCAGGCGTGATCGCCGCCGCGGGTGGCGACGGAACCCTGAAGCTCTGGACCCTCGACGCCGAGCTCCTGGGCACCTTCAACGGAGGCATCATCGCGTACGGCCCCGAGATCCCCGCGGCGCGCATCACCGACATCACCTTCGACGGCGAGTCGATCGTCGTGGGCGACATCCGCGGCATCGTCCTTCAGATGGATCCCGGCGGGGGCCTCTGGCCCATCGGCGGCACCACCCCGGAGATCGCGATCCGCGCCGTGGCGTTCGACGCGGCGCATCGCACGCTCGCGCACGCCCAAGAGGGTGACGTCGCGCCGCTGCTCATTCGCACCGAGGACGCCACCGTGGAGCTCGAGACCGAGCTGGTGATCGAAGACCTGATGTTCGCCGCCAACGGAGATCTCTGGGTCGCGGGCTCGCGCGACAGGAACATGGCGATGGAGCGGCGCACGCTCGGCGCGTTCGACACCGTGACCACGGAGTTCCATCCCGTCGCGGCAGGCACGTTCCTCGAGATGGCCAGCATCGACAGCGGTCCCGAGCACGGACGCCTGGCGGCGGTCGGCGCGAGCTGGACGCTGCTCGGCACCACCACCTTCGTCCCCGGCGGCGGCCGCAGCATCGCGCTCGCGAGTGATGGCGAGTCGACGGTCGCGCTCATCGCGGGTCCTTCGGGTCTCGAAGCGCGGAACGCACTCGACGGCTCGGGCACACCGCTTCTCGTGAGCGCGTCGCCCCTCGCGCTCGGAGATTCGGTCACCGTGCGCATCGACGCGACGGGCACCCTGGCGGTGGTCGGCGGCAGCGACGCGCAGTTCCACGTCCTGAGCTGCGCGCCCTGATCGCACGCTGTGAGACGGGCGCCGCGGATCTCGATCCGCGGCGCTTCGTCGTTCCGTCGCGCGTTCTAGTCGCCCAGCGCGTCGAGCACGTGATCGTCGCCGCCTTGCTGGCGCGCTCGGTCCAAGCGCGCGTGCAAGAGATCGCGCTGGCTCGCGGAGAGCGCGGCCGGCTGCTCGAACGGATCCTCGGGTCGCGCCTCGATAGCTCGCCCTCGCATGCACGCGTCGTCGATGCGCTTGTAGGTACGCTCCAGCGCCCGCCGCATCCGCATGCCGATCTCGATGCCGGCGGCGGCGCGCCCGAGGAAGCCCCGCGGCTTCATCTCGATGGTGTGACTCAGGCGCGTGCCTTCGCGGCTCGGCGTCAGCTCCACGGTGCTCCGCATCCAGTCGAAGGGACCCGACTCGTACTCGCGCACCACCCCGAGTCGATGGGGCGCGACCCACTCGAAGGGGTTCTCCTTCCATCGCAGGGTCATGCCTGCGGCCCGGAAGCTGCCGGTCATCTTGCTCGCTTCGCCCACGCCCTCTCGGGCCCACACCACGTCTTGGAGGCCGATCGCTCGGTTGAGACGCTCGGTGTTCGACACATGCGGCCAGAGCTCTTCGGGGGTGCTCTTCAGATCCCACGCGTACGCATAGCGTGAAGGCTCACCCTCGAGCGCTTTGGCCTGAGGGAGCGCTTCGACAGCGATCGCCGCGCCCCGTCGCAGCACCTCGAGCTCCTCGAGCATCGCGCGCGCACCGCGGGGACGATCGGCGGGATCCTTCGACAGCGCGCGCGCGACCAGGTCGGCGACGCCAGGGTCGACCCCTGGCACGGTCTCGAGCAGTGACGGGGGAGGCTCGCTCAAGTGCGCCAACATCACGGCGTTCGAATCACCCACGAAGGGCGGTCGCTCCGTCAACAGCGCGAAGAGCGTAGCGCCCAGCGCGTAGGTGTCGGTGGCGGCGCTCACCCAAAGGCGGGTGCTTCGTGGGGAGTGTCCATCGGTCTAGGTCCTAGCCTCACTCATTCGCCCAACGAGTGAATCGACTGTCGGGGCACGTGCGCGGGTGTCCGTGCCTTCGCTACCACTTGCTCGGCGTTACATCGCCGAGCGACGAACGCGCGACGCGCTCGACATGGTTGCGTCACCGCATCTCTGGCGCAGTGCATGGCGTTCTAGCGCGGCGCGTCGTGAGTCGGAGCCACGGTGCTGACCGCCGCGTCATGCCACGCGGACGACGCACCGCGAGATCGCGAGTCAATCGGTCGGCACCTCGGCTGCACCGATCGGGGCATGACGCACACCCATCGCAATCTCGTCGCTACTGGATTCGTCACCGCACTGTCTCTGCTCTTCTCTCCCCGTCCGGCCGCCGCACAGGACGAAGAGCCCGACGCACCTCCGGAGACCGCCTCTGGGGACACATCTCGCGCGTACGACGTCGAGGAGGCCGCCGCGTGGGCCGAGCTGCGCGCGGAAGAAGAGCGCGCTCGAAGCGAGGAAGACGAGCGCCTTCGGGAGAGCGAGCGAGAGCTCGCGCGTGCCTCGCGAGACGCCGATGACGACGACGTCTACGCGCGCTTCGAGCTGACCATGGGTTTCGTGAGCGGGTATGCCTCGTACGCCGATCTCGGCTTCAGCGGCACGCCCGCGCTTCGCTCCGGGCTTGCGCCTCGGCGTGCGCATCCCCGTGGTGCCTCACTTCTTCGTGCAGGTCTCGGCCGACGGCTCGCCCTTCGGCCCCCGGCTTCATCGGCGGTGATCTCTCGGTCGGCGGCGCGATCGAGTGAGCTAGGGAACCAGCAAGAGCTTGCCCACGACCTTGCCAGCGCGTGACAGCTCATGGGCGCGCTCGGCTTCGGCGAGCGGGATCTTCTCCGCGATGAGCGGGCGCAAGTCACCGCGCGCGAGCGCCGCGACCAGCGGGGTCAGGCGCTCGCGCGTGGGCTCACCCAGCGTGGTGCCCACCGACGGAAGGAAGCCCACCGCGAGGTAGTCGGCCGGACGAATCACCACGAGCTCCACCCGGCCGCCCGGCGCGAGCAAGCTGCGGCACACCCCAAGCGGGTAGGTGTCGGTGCCCACCGCGTGGAGGATCAGGTTGTACGGCCCGTGGGGGCGCGCGGCCTCGAGCGCGTCGCCCTTGGTGTAGTCGACGGCGATGGCGCCGGTCTGCTCGACGAACGCGACGTTGCGGGTCGAGCACACCCCCACCGCTTGCGCGCCCAACATCTTGGTGAGCTGCAGCGCCGCGTGACCCACACCGCCCGATGCCCCGAGCACCAGCACCTTGTTGCCGGGACCAATCTTGGAGTGCTCGCGCAGCGCCATCCACGCCGTCACTGCGGCGACGGGCAAGCACGCGGCCTGATCGAAGCTCACCTCGGGCGGCAGCTTGGCGCACTGATCGGGGCGCGCGACGACCTCGGTCGCGTAGCTGCCCAGCTGCTTGCGCGCGAAGTTGGTGCCGCCCACCACCCGATCACCGACCGCCATATCGGTCACGTTCGCGCCGAGCTCGATGACCGTGCCTGCGAAGTCGAGGCCCACCACCTGCGGACCCGAGGGACCGATCAGCTGGTAGGCGAAGCGCAGCGGTCCGCCCTCGCGCATCTTCCAGTCGACGGGGTTCACCCCGATAGCCTCGGTCTTCACCCGCACTTCACCGCTCTTCAGCGGACGCGAGGGGAGCTCGAGCAGCGCGAGCTTTTCGGTCGCGGACTTGGATGTGGCCACCAACATGGCGCCTTTGTTCACGACACCTCGCCCCCGCGCCATCGCCATAGACCTTTCTTCATGCGGCCTTCAGCCTGCGCAGCCCTCGGGGAAAAGAGTTGGGATGCGGTGCTTGACCCATCAGATGACCTGGTTAGGGTGCCGGCCGTTTTCAACCCTCCCCAAACGGGGACATCTGGGCGACCCCAATCAGGGCAACGAAGAGAAGCAGTTCAACGCGGGCCAGCACGGCGCGCACGGAGTGAAGAGACCATGGGACGAATCATCGGCATCGACTTGGGCACCACGAACTCGGTCGTCGCGATCATGGAGGGCAAGGAGCCCAAGGTGATCGTCAACGAAGAGGGCGACCGCATCACCCCCTCGGTGGTGGGCTGGGACGATCAGGGTGAGGTGCTCGTCGGCACCATCGCCAAGCGCCAGTCGGTGACCAATCCCGAGGGGACCATCTACTCGGCCAAGCGCTTCCTCGGACGGCGCTTCGAAGAGGTGGGCGAAGAGAGCAAGCGGATGCCCTACAAGATCGTCCGCCGGGCGAACGGGGACTCCGGCTTCGAGGTGAACGGCAAGGAGATCGCCGCCCCCGAGGTCAGCGCGCACGTCCTGCGCAAGCTCAAGAAGGCCGCGGAGAACTACCTGGGTGAGACGGTGACCGAGGCGGTCATCACTGTCCCCGCGTACTTCAACGACAGCCAGCGTCAGGCGACCAAGGACGCCGGCAAGATCGCTGGCCTCGACGTGCGCCGCATCGTGAACGAGCCCACCGCGGCCGCGCTCGCGTACGGCCTCGACAAGAAGAAGGACGAGCTCATCGCGGTCTACGACTTCGGCGGCGGCACGTTCGACATCAGCGTGCTCGAGGTCGGCGACAACGTGGTGCAGGTCATCAGCACCAACGGCGACACCCACCTCGGTGGCGACGACGTCGACAACCGGATCATCGACTACCTCATCGCCGAGTTCAAAAAGGACAGCGGCATCGACGTGGGCAAGGACAAGATGGTCCTTCAGCGTCTGAAGGACGGGGCCGAGAAGGCGAAGATCGAGCTCTCCAGCAAGCTCGAGACGACGGTGAACCTGCCCTTCCTCACCGCCGATGCGAGCGGCCCCAAGCACATGAACCTCAAGCTGACCCGGGCCAAGCTCGAGTCGATGATCGAGGACTTGGTCGAACGCAGCTTCGAGGCGACCAAGCGCGCGCTGAGTGACGCGGGCAAGAGCCCGAGCGAGATCCAAGAGGTCGTGCTCGTCGGTGGCAGCACCCGGATCCCGCTGGTGCAGGAGCGGGTCAAGAAGTACTTCGGACGCGAGCCCCACAAGGGCGTGAACCCCGACGAGGTCGTGGCCATCGGCGCCGCGGTGCAGGCCGGCGTTCTCAGCGGTGACGTCAAGGACATGGTCCTGCTCGACGTCACGCCCCTCTCGCTCGGCGTCGAGACGCTGGGCGGCGTGATGACGGTGATGATTCCCCGGAACACCACCATCCCCACCCGCAAGGAAGAGACCTACTCCACCGCGGACGACAACCAGAGCAAGGTGGAGATCCACGTCCTTCAGGGCGAGCGCGCCGAGGCTCGGTACAACCGGCCGCTGGGACGCTTCCACCTCGAAGGCATCATGCCGGCGCCCCGCGGCATGGCGAAGATCAAGGTCACCTTCGACATCGACGCCAACGGCATCCTGAGCGTCGCCGCGAAGGACGAGGTCAGCGGCCGCGATCAGAAGATCACCATCACCGCCGGCTCGGGTCTGTCCAAGGACGACATCGACCGGATGGTGAAGGAAGGCGGCGAGCACGAGGCCGAGGACCAGAAGCGTCGCGAGCAGATCGAGGGGCGCAACAAGGCGGACCAGCTCTGCTACGGCGTGGAGAAGGCGCTCGGCGATGCGAAGGACAAGCTCCCCGCGGAGAAGGTCACCGAGATCGAAGCCAAGGTGAAGTCGCTCCGCTCGGCGATCGACAAGGAAGATCACGACGCGATCAAGAGCGGCACCGAGGAGCTCGAGAAGGCCATGGGCGAGCTGGCCCAGGCGGCGTACGGCGGAGCGGGCGGCCCCGGTGGTCCCGGCGACGGCGCAGGCGGCGCGGCACCCGGCGGCAAGAAGCCCCAGGGCGACGTGATCGACGCCGAGTTCGAAGAGACGAACTGATCGTTCCTCTCGCTCGGAGCGACGGCGCAGCATGTCGATGCTGCGCCGTTCGCGTTCCGTCGGACTCGCCGCAAATTGACGCGGCGCATTGACCAGCCCCGCTCTACGGATCCAACATCCCCGCTCCATGTCCTTCGCGAGCGTCAGCGTCGTCGGTACCGGGCCCGTGGCCTGTAGCATCGCGATCGCCGTGGCCAGCTTGGGCGTCCCGGTCACCATGGTCCGCGCGGCGCGGGGCGACGTGAAGCTGGCGCTCGAGCGGATCGACAGACGGTTGGGATGGGCCGTCGATGCCGGCGAACTCTCGGCCAAAGATCGGGGCGCGGTGCGAGAGCGCATCGGCATCGCCACCGATCTGAACGCGGCACGGGACTCCGACTTGGTGATCGAGTGCGTCGCGGGCTCGCTGAGCGCTCGCCGTGCGACGCTCGCCACCCTCGAGACGCATCTGTCGGGCGGCGCAGTGCTCGCAGTCCATGCGCCCGCGCACCACTTGGTCGAGCTCGCCGAGGTGCTGCGTCGCCGCGATCAGTTCGTAGGCATGCGCTTCTTTCACCCCGCGACCCACACGCACCTGGTCGAGCTGGGCCTGCTCGCCGACACCGCGCCCGGCGTGGCAGCCGCGTGCCGCGCGTTCTGCGGCTGGCTCGCCAAGACACCGGTCGTTCAAGTCTCCGCCGAGGCCGAGCCCCGCATCGGGTACCGCGAGTACCTGATGGGCACCGCCTGACGATCGAATGGCGCACGCGATCGATCCGAACAAACCCGTCGTCGATCTCTGGGAGTCCGTCGGCCTGGGGCTCATCATCTCGTACCCGAGTGGTATCCAGTACTCGAACCAGACCGGCGGCAACGCGTGCCTGCACCCCTGGCTCGAAGGGGTCTTCGTCCCGCTTCGGAACGACACGACGGTGCGCGACCACGTCCTTCTGAGTCCCGAGAACGAGCTGTACGACTTCTTCGCGGGCCCCATGCACCAGGGGACGGGCGCCACGTCTGGGCTCGACGAAGCCGACGCCGATTTCGTGGCCGGCATCTTGGCCGACCACCGCCTGCACCGGATCATCCAGGTCGATCGCACCCGGCTCGAGGAGTCGCACGAGGCGTGGGTTCACGTCCTGGTTCTCGGCGAAGAAGCCGAGTCTCTGCCCAACTGGAGCGGCCTCGGACCGTATCCGCGACGCGGCGTGCTGACGTGGAGCAACACGGACTGATGGGGGAGAGGCCAAGCGACCTCCTTCGCCAAAGCAACGAGGCGGTGGCGGCGTCCGTCGTGGCCCGCATGCGATGGACCGCTCTCCTTCTGTTCGTAGCGCTCGTCGTGCTCGTCCCGCTCGCCGGTAGCGCCGAGGCCCAGTGCACTGCTTTGCCTTCTGTGACCGAGGCGCCCGTGCCCGCCATCGCGCTCCCCGGACAGGCAAACACGATCGTGGCGCGCGCCTCGGCGATCGAGGCCCCCGCGGCGACCGACCCTTCGCGTCCGCAAGCAATGCTCGAGCTGGCGACGGCGTACCGCGCGATGGTGGGCCCGCGCTCGCATGCACGAGCCCGGATTGACCAACGAGCTCGAGCGCGCGCGGGTGGCGCTGTCGAGTCCTGGTGTGCTGTCGAGTCCTGCGTTGCGAACGGCGATTCAGACCGAGGGTTCGGCGATCGCTGCGCTCTCGCGCTGTCCGTGACCAAGCCCGCGCGATCGGCGCTCGCCCCGCTCGCGCGCTGTCCCTGAGCGGGATGCGGGATGCGTGATGCGGGATGCGGGTGCGAGACCGTTCGGTCGGTCGCTGGCGTCGCCGTGCTCGTGAGCGTCCAAAGATCTTCACCTGGCAGGTGTGGGCTTGCTCGGGGATCACCAGCGTGCCGAGGCGCGAGCCGTCAGCTTGGTTGCTTTGCTCAAGGCCATCTTCGACAGCATCGCGCAGAAGGACGCGGATCTGGCGCGGCAGGGTCGTCGTGCGGCAGCGTCGATCGCGTTGAACGTGGCGGAGGCCTCGGGCGTACGCGGAGGCAATCGTCGGACACGAATCCTGACAGCGCTGGGGAGCGCGCGGGAGGTGGAGGCGGTCTTCGATCTGGGCGAGGCGCTGGGCTACGCGAAGCTGAATGCGGAGACGCGGGCGATGCTGAATCACGTCATCGGTGCGCTGGTGATGTTGACGCGGTAGCGAAGGCCGGTGGCCGGCGGCGATGGTCGCCGGCCACCGCGACCGTCGCTGCTCCCATCTCCCATCTCCCATCTCCCATCTCGCACCTCGCATCGCGCACCACGTGAGTCGCGGTCGCCGACGCCAAGGTCGATTCCTCGTCGGGCCTCCGCGGAGCTCCTGAGGTCACCTCAACGATTTGGGTGCCTCGACCCGCCATGCTTGAGGTCACCTCGAGAAAATGTATGGGGGTGACCCTCACGGCTTGAGGTCACCTCAACCAAACCGGTCGCGTGACCCTTGGAGCTCGAGGTCCCCTCAACGAGCACGGCCCGCCGCTGACGAAGGCAGGACCGTCAGGCTGCGGTTGCCGTCTTGTTCGCTCGGGTGCCCAGCCGCGTCTCGAGCAGCGCGCCGTACATCCAGTTGCCGATCGCGATCCCCGTCAGCGCGAAGAGCGCGTACAGCTTTCCTTCGCCGAGCTGGGTGAGGACCACGCCGGGGCAGCCGCCCGAGAGCGCCCAACCCGCACCGAAGAGCACCCCGCCGATGAGGGTGCCTCGGTGGATCGGGCGCGGAGACCATGCGGGCTTGCTGCGCTTCTGAATGACGAAGAACGCGACAGCGAGCAGCGACACCGCCAGCGCAAACGCGCCGAACATCCGCAGCGAGGTGAAGGTGAACATCTCGTGCACCTCGTCCCACGACGTGAAGCCGGTGCGACTCAAGGTGAAGCCGAGCAGCACGCCCAAGAGGCCCAGGCGAGCGGGGAGGAGGATCGACTTCATGACATCACCGCTTCGATCGCGAACGAGGTGAGTACGCCCGTCCCGAAGAACGTGCAGGTCGCCAGCAGACTGCCGGGCTGAAAGCGAGCGACGCCGCAGAGGCCGTGTCCCGAGGTGCAGCCGGTGCTCATTCGGGTCCCGAAGCCGACCAGCGCGCCGCCGAACGTGACCACGAGCGCGGTGAGGATGGGGTCGTCGCCGAAGTACCTCGAGAAGCTCGAGCCCACCTCGAACATGGTGGGCTCGAACGCGCCCGCGAGGAGCATGGATGCGAGGCCTCCCAACATGAGCCCGCCGAAGAACCCGAGGTGATTGGCGATTGGCTCGATCTTGTCGGGCACCGCGCCCCGCACCCGATCGACGATCCCGGAGAAGCGGCTCGACACGCTCATCAGCTGGCCCGCCACGAGCCAGTGAAGGAGCGCGACACCGAAGAGCGCGACACCTGCTATCCAGAAAGGCCAGTACGTCATCGAGGGCACCTCCGAAGGACCGCGAACTCTAGAGCCCTTCTCGCCCGCGTCACGTCCGCGTTAGCATGGCGCGACAGAAGGCACATGGGCGCAGCATTCCTCTTCGATGGTCCGCCGATCGATCCGCGGCTCGGGCTCGCTCACGTCGTGGGGATGGCGCGCCCCAGCGACCCACACTCGTTCTGGTCGAAGGGCATCATCACCGTCGACACGGAGATGGAAGAATGGGGACCGCCGAGGCACGTCGAGTGTGACCTCGATCTGCCGCCCACCTACCAGCAGGTGCAGCTCGTGCGTGGCGAGACGAGGGAGACGTTGTGCGTCGAGCGCTTCGCGTTCCGCTCGGTGCCGACGGGTGAGACCGTCCCCGATCTGATCGCGCGATGGCGGGTGCGTGACGCGTCCGGTGCCGCGTTCGAGCTCGAGTACGCGAGCGCTCGCGGCTGGGCCCTGAGAGGCGGGCAGGACACGCGGTCCATCGACGGCGACACCTGCACCACGTTCGGCGTGCCGCGACAGGATGGGTAGTTCGTCGCCGGAACGTATTTCGTGGCGCCGAATGCGCTGCGATTCGGTACGATGGCGCGATCTCGGGAGGTTCCATGACCGGACGCTCATTCATCGCGACGCTCGTTCTGATGCTGGTAGGTAGTGTGATGCTGGGATGCGGATCGAGCGCATCCTCCGAAAGCACCACGCCCGAGACGGAGCCCGTCTCTTCGGCGAACAACGGAGGCGAGACCGCCGGTGTCGATGCGTACATCGCGCGGGGCATGTCGCTCCTCGGCGAGCGCCGCTGCGAGGAAGCGATCCGCTTGGGCTTCGATCCGGCGATCGCCGAGTTCGAGCGGAGCTTCGAACCAGGCACCCGGGTGATCGGGAGCCGCGCCAGTGGACCCGCCAACGCGCTGCCGCTCCTGGCGACCGCGGCCAGCGACGGGCGCAATGCCGTCGTCATCGACGCCGAGTACTCGGACACCGTCTACATGCGGGCCTACTGCTTGGTCGAGCTCGGCCGGGTCCCCGAGGCGGCGCAGGCGCTGCAGCGCGCGCTCGAGGTCATCCCGGATGACGTGGCGTATGCGTGCGAGTTCGGGAACATCCTGCAGGAGCGCCACGAGTGGGCCGCGTCGCTCGACATCTACCAGCGGGCGCTCGCCAACGTGGACGCGCTGGACAGCACGGGCGCCTTCAACGGCACGCCGGAGTTCCCCACGGGCCGGCCCATACTCGGCCTCACCCTGACGGATTGGCGACGGCGCGCGATGCGGGGGATAGGCTTCTCGCTCATCGAGGCGGGCGATCTCGATGGGGCCGAGGCCATGTTCCGGCGGGTGTTGGAGATCGATCCCAGCGACGAGCGCGCCCTGAGCGAGCTGGCCTTCATCGCGGAGCGGCGCCGAGAGGCGCACTGACGCATGGAGCGATTGAGAGGCGGCCGCTTGAAACGAGGGGGTCAATTCCGATAGCTTCTCCAGCCGATGTCACAAGCTTCAGCCGCTAGCGGGACCCCCGGACAACCTCCAGGCGCTGGCGCCGCGCAGCTCGCCCCGGGGCAGCTCATCGGGGGCCGGTTCACCATCGAGCGGATGGTGCGGCAGGACGCGCTGGGCACGGTCTTTCGCGCGGTCGATCAGCGCACCAAGCGGCCCATCGCGCTGCGGGTGCTCGAGGCTCAGCTCTTCACCACGCCGGGCGACCAAGAGGGGCTCAAGACGGAGGTGAAGATCACCTCGGCCATCACCCACAAAGCGCTGGCGTCGACGTTCGGTACGGGGGTCGAGAAGAGCGGTGCGCGCTTCGTCGCCACCGAGTGGATCGAGGGATCGAGCGTCGCCGAAGAGCTCGCGGCCAAGACGTTGGGCGCAGGGCACATCGGGTTTCACACCGCCGTCGAGGCGGTCGTACAAGTCGCCGAAGCGCTCGCGGCGTTGCATGCCAAGGGCGCGTTTCATGGCGCCGTTCGACCGGCGACGGTGTGGGCCCGCCCCAAGCCCAAGCTCGCCGAGGCCGGGGTCACCCGCGCCGCGATGAAGGCCAAGGGCGCGAGCATCCTCGGCATCAGCGAACTCTCCTTCATTGCCCCGGAGCTCCGTTCGGGCGGCGCGGCGACGGCGGCGAGCGACGTGTTCGGTCTGGGCGCGGTCTTCTACGCGCTGGTCTGTGGGCGCACGCCCGAAGAGTTCGTTCCGCCCTCGCAGGCGCACCCCGAGGCGACCGCGGCGGCCGACGCGTTCTTGCTGCGCTGCTTGGCGCCCGCTCCGTCTGGACGTTTTGCGTCCATGCAAGAGGTGAAGGACGCTGCGATGGCGCTGATCGGCGGCGCGCCCAGGCGGGATCCCAGCGTCGAGATCGACATCGACATCGACCTCAACCGCAAGTCGCAGATGCCGCCTGCGAGCGGCTCTCCGGAGATAGGTCAGCGGGTCTCCATTCACGAAGACTTCCGCCCCTCGCTCGCGGCCTCGATCGGCTCGGGTCCGATGGGGAGCTCGCCGCTCGACTCGCAGAGCGCGCAGCAGCAGAGCTCTGCGCTGGTGGATCTGGGACAGCTGATCGAGAAGATCGGCACCAGCGACGCGGCGCGCTGGATGGTCACCAAGGGCGGCCTGGATCACGGTCCGTTCAGCGGCCGCGAGCTGGTCGCGCTGATCAGCAAGGGCGAGTTCTTGGCCGACGACGGCCTGCTCAACATGGACACCGGTGAGCGCAAGAAGGTGCGCGAACACCACGACTTCGCCGAGTTCGTCGAGCAGTGGCGCCTCAAGAAGCAGTCGATGGACGAGCAGCACGCCATCGTCCAGAGCGCCAAGACCGAGAGCGCCTCGAACACCGCGAAGTTCCTGATCGCGGGCGCGGTGATCGCGGCAGTGGCTCTGATCGCGGGTGCGTTCTTCTGGAGCCGGCAGGCCGAGCGTGAGGACGAAATCGCCTCCGCCAACCTCGCCGATCTCTTCGAGCGTGGTGAGGTGTCGATCGAAGGCACCGCTGGCATCCTCGAAGACCCGCCGCGTCGACACGGTGGCGGCGGTCGCCGTCCCGGCGGCGGTGGTGGCGGCGGCGGTGGTCGCACCTACGAGGACGCGATGAACGACGTCGTCAACATGGGAGACGTCACTGGCGCGGGAGGCAGCGAGTCGCGCCTCTCTCCCCAGCAGGTCGCCGGCGTGATGAACGGACACATCAACTCGTTCTTCGGGTGTGTGTCCACGGAGCTGCGGGGCGGACACGCGGTCGGTCGGGTGCGGATCGACCTGGCGATCGCCGGCAGCGGCTCGGTCATCGGCTCCTCGGTGCGCGCAGGATCCCCCGAGTTCCAGCGCTGCATCCAAGGCCGGGTCGCAGCGATCCACTTCCCGGGCTTCGGCGCACCCCGGATGGGCGCGAGCTTCAGCTTCGTAGCGGACTGAGGCTCAGGTCACGATCGAGCGCCATCGACCGCCATGCGGCGGGACCAAGCCTGGCGATTCAACGACTGGAGGCGGGATGAAGCATCAGTGTAGTCAGTGGGTTTGTGCGGGTTGGATCGCGATGTTGGCGACGGTGTTGACTGTGGGGCCCTCATCCGCGCGGTGACGATCTCGTCCTGATGGAGCGTGTGAGTCGCTCGACGCTCACGCTTCGCAACGATGTCCGCAGCGTGCGGGTGGATCTGCATGAGTACGCAGACCTCTGCCGCTTGCCGTGCGACGCCCCGTTGAGTTCGCTGGGTGGCGTGTTGGGCGTCTCGCACGACGGCGGCGACCCAGTGCCCGCGGGTCACGTTCGCGGGGTGCTCAACGCGGGAGACGTTCTTCACGTGCACTTCGATGATCGCAACGCGCTGCGGGTAGCGGGCTGGATCACCGCCATCGGTGGGGCGCTGCTCGGAGCCGTGCTGATCATCGTCGGCCTCAACACGGCCACGCCGGACGCGTTGGGTGTCCCTCAGTACCCGTGGGAGCTCATCGGTGCAGGGGCGGGTGTCGTGGTGCTCGGTCTCGCCGTGGGCATTCCGTTGGCGTTCCTGAACGACGCGGCCAGCGTCGAGATTCGCGAGTCAGCGTCTCAGCCGTCAGGGTTCGCAGCTCAGAGCGACGTCGATGAGCGCGAGGATGCTGTCGATCTCGGGGCCGAAGCTGGGGGCACAGATCGACTGCACGGTCGTGCGAGCGCCTCGGTCGCGGAGGCCTCGCGCTACGTCGATGATGCGGCGGGGCGGGAACGCGACGCCGTTCGTCGTGTGGCATGAAGGGATCAGACGCTGAGGCGGGACCATCGACGAGTCCTCGGTCTCCTCCAGCCGGGGATCGGCGAGCATCGCTTCGTAGCTCGAGCTCACCAGATCATCGGGAATACCCACGATGGGCGCGTACACCAAGCGGGTGGGCGAGGAGCGCAGCTGCAGAAACCCATCCACGTAGCGTGACGTCGGGTAGAGGGCAGTGCTCGCGAACCGTGAGCACCGGAGATTCAGCGGGTTCCCGATGTACTCCGGGTCGTTCGCGTAGAAGAGGTTGTACTCGGGTACCGAGCAGTCTTCTTCGTCGGTGAGCAGAATCAACGCCAAGACCGAGTCAGCTCGTAGGAAGCCATCGTTGCTTCCGTCGCCGTGTCCATCGCTCGGTCCTACGAACGTCGGGGGAGCATAGGTAGAGGCGACCCAGGGCTGGAGGCTGGCGGGTGACAAGGCCTTGAGGGTCGCCTCGAGTTGCTGCTCGAATCCGCATCCCCCCGTACCGATCTCGGCGACGCACCCTATCGCAGTGGCGAAATTGGGGACTTCGTCCGCGGTCCCCTCGAACGCGAACACGCGCGAAGGATAGGTTTCTTCACAGCCCGTCCCGCCCCGACTCGTCAAGCGCATGACGCCATCGTCGCCGAAGCCGGGATTGCACGACGGGACGACTGCGCCTGCCGGCACAGGACCCGCACCCATGTCGGAGGTGACGATGCCCACGTGCAGTGACGAGACGTGGGTGGACAGCACCGTGAGCATACGAGGGATCTCTGCGCGCACGAGGCCCTGCTCCTCGGTCATCGAGTTCGAGTTGTCGACCATGAAGAGCAGATCCAGCTCGCCCGTCGGGGCACAGGTCGGTCCCGTGTCGGTAGGCAAGCCGCCGTCGAACGTTCCGGCATCCGTGGTGGGCAAGCCTCCGTCGAACGTTCCGGCATCCGTGGTGGGCAAGCCTCCGTCGAACTGCCCGGCCCTGCAAGCCTCGGTAGCTTCGAGTACCGCCTCCACGCAACGCTCGCTATCGTCCGCAGGACACGACGTCGTGATCCCTCCGACGACCCTGAACTCGCACGCGCCATCGTCGGTGCACCAGGTAATCACCATCCCGGTGCCCGGCAGACATGGGGCGCTGTTCCTGTACTCGTAGGCAGGCTCTTCGCAGGCCGCCAGCAGTAGAACGACCGGGAGCATCTTCATCCGGTTCATGGGCCGGAGACTATCCGATCTTAGGGAGCGCGGTGTTCCTCGAGACTCCAAACGCGCGATGCGTTAGATGATCGCTGGTCGAGCGGGGCGCGACAGGTCTTTGTGACTTCTCCGTTCTGTGTGATTCTCCGCGCCGTGATGACGCGGATCTCGGGCGCGCTGGCTTTGGTGCTGGCTTTGGGGTGTCAGGCAGAGCTGGCTTCGGGGCTGCCCGATGATCAGGCGAGCGCGCTGGTGGTGGCGCTCGATCAGGCGGGAATCTCGGCGACTCGGGAGCTAGCTGGCGGCGGGGACGAGGTCGCCTACCGGGTGCACGTCGCGCCCGATGATGTCGCCGATGCGCTCGCGATCATGCGCGCCGAGGGGCTGCCGCGTGACGTGCCTGCGGGCCTGAGCGAGACGTTCGGGGAGGGGAGCCTGGTGCCCACGCCCACCGAGGAGCGGGCGCGGATGATCGCGGCGCTGTCGGGTGAGCTTTCGCGATCGATCGAGGAGATCGATGGGGTGCTGGTCGCGCGGGTGCACCTCGCGCTGCCCGAGACTGGGCGCCTCGCGCTCGACGCGCCCGCGCCTCAGCCGCGGGCCTCGGTGCTCATTCGCTATCGGGGCGATCTGGCGCCCTACGACGAGGCCTCGGTGCGGCGCTTGGTGGCGGGCGCCATCGATCACATGAGTGAGGCCGACGTCGCGATCGTCGGTGTGGGCTCGCCGCCGCGTCCCGAGCTCGAGCGACGTCTCGCGCACATCGGGCCCATCGCGGTCACCCGCGGATCGGCGGGCTTGCTCAAGCTCATCTTGGGCGGATCGCTCGCGTTCAACGTGCTGATCGTGTTGGTGCTCGGCGCGGTGATGGCGCGCCGCCGCAAGCCCGAGCCGGTGGAAGAGCCGCCCGCCAAGCAGTAGCCCGCGCTACGCTCGCGACGTGTCTTCGGATCTCGACCCGCTCGCGCTCGCGTCGCTCGTCAGCGGGCCTCGCGGCGCTGGGGATCACCCACATGCTGAGCGGCTCCACCGCGCTCCTGGTGTACGCCGAGCCCCGGATGTCGCGGGACATCGACTTCGTCGTCGACCTCGGCGGCTTTCAGATCCCGAGGTTCGTCGCCGCGTTCGAGGCCGACTTCTACGTGGATGAAGTGATGGTGCGCGAAGCGGTGGGCGCTCGGGACATGTTCAACATCATCCACGAGGACAGCGGGTGGAAGGTCGACGTGGTGGTCGCGAAAGAAGAGCCCTACCGGCAGCTCGAGCTCTCCCGGCGGGTGCCGATGCAGATAGGCAGCACGCAGATCCCGGTGGTGTCGCGTGAAGATCTGATCCTCACGAAGCTGTGGTGGAGCAAGGAAAGCGGCTCGGAGATGCAGCGCCGCGACGTGAAGAACCTGCTCGCTGCCTCGGTTGGCCTGGATCGGGTGTACCTCGCACGATGGGCCGCGCACCTCGGGGTCACCGAGCTGCTTTCAGAGCTGATCGCGGCGGCAGATGTCTGACGGACGTCGCGATACCCCCGACGCGGTGGCGGCGCGGGTGCGGGCGATCGTGATGGCGAAGTCGCCCGAGGAGCGCCTCGCGATGGGGGCGGCGATGTCGATGGGGGCTCGCGCTATCGCCGCCGCCGGCGCGCGCGCGCAGCTGGGGCCGGACGCGAGTGACGAGGCGGTGCGTCGTCTGGTGTTTCTGCGCTTCTACGGTCGCGAGTTGGGCGCAGAGCGCGCCGAGGCGATCTTCGATGCGATGGAGAAGCGGCGGCGTGCCCGAGCGCGGCACGCTCGAGATAGTTCGGCGAAGTAGTTCGAGCTTCGATTCGCGCCCCGAGTGGGGCATCCTCGGGACGCGGCGCGATTGGCGTCGCCTCTATCAGGGGTCATCGATGTCCAACGACGCGCTCGCGAATGCCAACCGCTACTTCGAACAGGCCGCCAAGATCCTGGATCTTTCCGCCGATCAAGCCGTGCAGCTGCGCACGCCGTACCGCGAGGTGCGGGTCGAGCTGAACATCAAGAAGGACGACGGAACGATCGGCACGTACGTCGGCTACCGCGTCCAGCACGACAACTCACGCGGGCCGTTCAAGGGTGGGCTTCGGTTTCATCACGAGGTCGATGCGCAGGAGGTCACCGCGCTCGCGCAGCTGATGACCTGGAAGACCAGCGTGGTCGGCGTGCCCTACGGCGGCGGAAAGGGCGGCATTCAGGTCGACACCCGCACCCTCAGCATGGGGGAGAAGGAGCGGCTGACGCGCGCGTTCGTCGACAAGATCCACGACATCGTCGGCGATCACACCGACATCCCCGCGCCGGACATGTACACGGGCCCCCAGGAGATGGCGTGGTTCTTCGATCAGTACAGCAAGTACCACGGGTACAAGCCTGGGGTGGTGACGGGTAAACCCGTCGAGATCGGCGGCTCACTCGGGCGCGGCGCGGCGACGGGACGTGGGTGTCTGTTCGCGCTCGAAGAGATCCTCTCGCGCCTCGGTGAGCCGATCGCGGGCAAGCGCGTGGCGATCCAGGGGTTTGGGAACGTGGGCTCGTGGGCCGCGCGCTTGATGCACGACCAGGGGGCGAAGATCGTCGCCATCTCGGACATCGCGGGCGCGTTCGCGAACGACGAGGGCATCGATCTGGACGCGGCGATGGCGCACGTCGCCAAGAACGGGACGCTGAAGGACTTCGAGGGCGCGCGCTCGATCCCTGCGCCCGATCTCCTCAGCTACGACTGCGACGTGTTGGTACCCGCGGCGCTCGGCGGCGTGCTGACCAAGGACAACGCGGCGGGGGTGCGCGCCAAGATCATCGTCGAGGGCGCGAACGGTCCGACCTCACCCGAGGCGGACGAGATCTTTCACGAGAAGGGCATCCACGTGATCCCCGACATCCTCGCGAACGCGGGCGGGGTGACCGTCAGCTACTTCGAGTGGGTGCAGAACCTCCAGAACTACTACTGGGAGGAGCAGCGGGTGAACGAGGAGCTGCGCCGCATCATGGCGAAGGCCTTCGACGGCGTGTGGATGGAAGCCAAGAGCAAGGAGATCCCGCTGCGCATGGCGGCGTACGTGGTGGCGATCGGGCGAGTGCAGCGCGCGACCCAGCTCCGCGGGCTGTAGGCAGGGGCGCGCGACGTAGGGGGCGACCCTCGTGGTCGCCCTTCCTGACGAGAGGGCACCCACGAGGGGTGCCTACGAACGTTCCCTGCGCGCCGTGATGAGGCTCAGCCTTTGCCGCCGCCGTAATTGAACGGAGACGGGTAGAGGCCGAAGCGGAGGGTGGTCTTGTTGGCCACGCTCGCCTGGCTGTCGGCCAGCAAGTACACGTCGTCGAGGCGGAGCGAGAGGGTCTGCGCGAGCTTCCAGAGGAACTTCGTGGCGAGCAGCGGATCCTGCTGCAGCAGCGTGTAGAAGGTGGGGCGATCGAGCGCGAGCAGATGGCACATCGTCTTGGCGCGCACCGTCGCCGAGCGAGGGCGCTGGCTCAACAGCGACATCTCGCCGAAGTGGGTGCCGGCGCCGAGCAGCGCGAGCACGTTGCCGCTGCGCTCGACCGCGACCTGCCCGTCGAGGAGCACGTACAAGGTCTCGGAGACCTCACCCTCCGCGATGATTGCCTCGCCGGCTTCGATGTCGAGCGGTTTGCAGGCGCTGGTCACCTTCATCAGCTCAGCGGAGCTCAGCTCGCTGAGCAGTTCGACGTGCTGGAGGGTGTCGAAGGTGGCGTTCACCAAGGTCATCCGGGTGTTCTCGAAGCTCTCTTCGGTGGCGTCGACGGCAAGCGCGCGGATCACGAGCGCGGTCACGTTGTCGGAGCCCCCTCGGTCGTTGGCCATGCCGACCAGTTTGCCGGGCACCGACTCGATCGAGCCCTCGCGGCCGACGATCGCGGGCAGCTCTTCGCCCTCGTCGAAGTATTGATGGAGGCCATCGGAGCAGAGGAGGAGCGTGTCGCCCACGACGAAGTCGAACACCAGCGTGTCGACGATCACCGACTCCATCGGGCCGACGGCGCGGGTCACGATGTTGCCGTGGCTGCTGAGCTTCGCTTGCTCCTTGGTCATCATCCCGTGGCGGATGGCCTCTTGGAGGAAGGTGTGATCTTCGCTCAGCTGGTAGAGTTTGCCCTGCCGGACGAGGTAGCAGCGCGAGTCGCCCACGTGACCGAGCACGCCTTTGCCGCCGATCACCACGACGGCGCTGCAGGTGGTGCCCATGCCCTTCTTGGTCCGATCGCTCAGGCCGCGGTCGTAGAGATCGCGCGACGCCTTCTCGATCGCGGCGCGGACCACGGCCTCGATGGCGTCGTGGGATTCTTCGCCCCGCTGCACGGCGGCGAGCAGCGCCTCGTTCGCCTTCAGCTCGCTCTGGAGCATCGTCGCGGTGTCGCGCGACGCCACTTCGCCAGCCGCGTGGCCACCCATTCCGTCGCAGACGACGAAGAGCCGCAGAGCATCGTCCTGCAGCATGAAGTCTTCGTTGTGCTCGCGAACCTGACCTACGTCCGAGACGCCGACCGCAGTGATCTCCATGAGGAGCGCGAGTCTGCCCGAACGCATCCGCCGCTGAAAGGCCGCAGTGCGGGTGTAGCGGTAGCGGATCTGTCTCCAAGATGGGGCGATCGACGCATCGAGGATCGAAGCGGCCCAGAAATGTCGAGCCCGGAAGCTTGACAGTCAGAACTGTAACTGTCACGACTGGCGCATCGCTCGACGGCGCACAGCTTCGGTTTTCGGGGCGCGCGACCGCTGGCCAGAAGGAATCCCATGCAGGCTCTCTCCTCCCCGGTCGCTCCCTCCGACGTGAGCTCGACCATGCGCGTCCCCTCCGATCCGCTTCGCTCCGACGACGCCGACCTCGATCGGTTGCGGCGCTTCGGTGAGGCGCTCGACGCGCTGCACGCTCGGGTGAAGGCCGAGGTCGGACCCGAGGATGTTCGTCGGGTGCGGCGGCTGCGCGCGATCTCGATCGCCGCCGAGGTGGTGGGGCGCGGGCTCATTCACTTTTCGTTCGAGCCGGTGGGTTTCCTGATCGGCGTCGTGACCCTCTGGCTGCACAAGCAGCTCGAGGCGACCGAGATCGGACACACGGCGCTGCATGGCGCGTACGACGGCCTGCCAGGTGCGGCTTCGTTTCAGTCCAAGACCCACCTGTGGCGGGTGCCGATCGACGAGGAGAGCTGGCGCTACGGACACAACGTCCGGCATCACGGTGCCACCAACGTCGCCGGCAAAGATGCCGACATCCACTTCGGTCCGGTGCGCCTGACGACCGAGACGCCCTACGACGCCAAGCGCCATCGCTTCCAGACGTTCTTCGCCGCGCTGGTGCTCTTCCCCAACTTCGCCCTCTTGATGAACGCCCACTTCACCGGGCTCTCCGACGCGATCGAGGGGAACGGCCGGGGCAGCCTCGATTTCTTGAAGGACCGCAGCAAAGAGAGCGTGCGCTCTGCTTGGAAGAAGGCGCTGCGCAAGTACGTGCCCTACTACGCCTACGAGTACGTGCTCTTTCCCCTGCTCGCGGGGCCGTTCTTTTGGAAGGTGCTGCTGGGCAACTGGATGGCCGAGACCATGCGCGACATCTATTCGGCGGCGACGATCTTCTGTGGTCACGTCGGTGAGCACACTGCGAGCTACGTCGAGGGCACCCGCACTCGGAACAAGGGAGAGTGGTACGCGATGCAGGTCGAGGCCTCGAACGACTACGAGGTGAGCTATCCGATCTCGGTGCTCTGCGGCGGGCTCGATCGGCAGATCGAACACCATCTGTTCTCCAAGCTCCCGCCCGAGCGCTTGCGGCAGATTGCTCCCGAGGTGCGCGCCATCTGCGAGGCACACGGGGTGCGCTACCAGACCGCGAGCTGGCCCGAGACGCTGCGGGGGGCGTTCCGCTGGATCCACACGCTCAGCAAGGCGAGTACCACCAAGCGCGAGACGCTGCAGGCCCTCACCTCGGCGATGGCATGAGCACCCTCGCGCTGGTCGCGGGCACGTCGTTGGTCGCGGGAACGTCGGGCGCCGTGGTAGACGGGACGGCCATGGCCGAGGACGAGGCGACCCGCACCATCGACGATCTGGCGTCCGAGACCGGCGTGCCCAGCCGCACCATCCGCTTCTATCAGCAGAAGGGACTGCTCTCGCCGCCGGTGATGAAGGGGCGGGTCGCCTTCTACGGCGGCAAGCACATCGAGCGGCTCGAGCTGGTGGCTAAGCTCCAAGATCGGGGTCTGCGCATCGAGGCGATCCGCGAGCTGATCAAACGCCTCGATGAAGGCACGCTCGATGTGAACGACTGGCTGGGGCTCGACGCCCAGCTCTCGCAGCCCTGGGCCGACGATCAGCCGCGCACCATGAGCGAGGCCGAGCTCTACGCGCTCTACGGGAAAAAGCGCGCGGGCCTGCTGACTGATCTGACCCGGCACGCGAAGGTCGAGCGCAAGGGCGACACGTTCCTCGTGGGCAGCCCGTCGCTCATCGCGATCGCGGGCAAGCTCGAGGCGGCGGGGGTCGATCTCGAGCTCTCGACCAAGGCGAGCGATCTCTTGGTGAAGCACCTGAGCAAAGCGACCAAGGAGCTCACCGAGCTCTTCGTGGCCCACGCGAGCGCCGAGGGCGTGAGCGTGGAGCCGACCGTGCTGATCGAGTCGCTGAGGGCGCTCGGCCCTGAGGCGGTACGGATGATCTTCGCGCAGCAGATGGAGCTTTCCCTTCGTGAGCTGGTGGAGTCGGGACGAGCGGCGAAGCTGCCGCGCAAGAAGAAGAAGAGCTGATCGCGCCGCGCGCCCGCGAGGATCAGGGCAGTCGGTACCAGCTGCCTGCCGGGTCGATCTGGGTCGAGAAGAACCACAGCGAGCCATCCGCCGGATCGCGGCCCATCGCGCGATCGGCCGAGTCGCCGTCGAGGACTACCCCTAGACCTAGATAGCGGCTCGCGCCGCCGGGCTCCTCGATCACGTGGATGTCACCACCGGCGCGGAAGAAGAGGTAGCGAGCGTCCGTGCGATCGTCGACAACCATGTTCACCGAGGTGCCTGGAGAGCTGGTGCCCAGGACGAACACGGGTTCAGGCACGACCGGGGTCGAGGGGTTGATGCCCGAACGCGCCAACCGGAACACCCCGTAGGGATAGGTGGTCCCCACCTCGATTTGTCCCAACACGTAGATCCACTCGGCGTCCATCGCCAAGCCGATCACGTTGAAGAGCAACGGATCGACGGTGCCGGCGAGGATGGCGCGTGCGGGCGCAGCGGCGGGCCAGGTGTAGATGTTCGCGGTGCGCTCCGCGTCGGTCCGACTCCGGGTGTCGATCGCGAGCAGCGTCGAGATCATTGGCGATTGGGTAGGTTCGCGCGGTGGGCCCGTAGGGTGCATGGTGGCCGGTTCGCTCGGGCGGTCACGAAACGCGTGCCCCGGGCTACCTGCCTGACCACCCGACCGTGCCGACACGCTCTCCTCACTTCTCTCCTCGTCCCTCTCTCCCTGGTTTCACCCAAGGAGGGAACCAAACGCCGGTCCGACCGTCCCAAGTAGTCCAGGTGACCCCTTGAGCAACGACGACAGGCCCGACACGGGCCCGCAGGACGAGGAGCAGCGCGACAGCGGGGAGACCGACGCGGTCGATCTCGGCGCGGCGAACGAGGGGCCTGCGGGTGAGGCGACGGCCGAGAGCGACACGGTGCGGGATGAGCCGGTGCCGGCGCGGATGAGTGAGCCCGGGGAGGCGCTGCCTTCCAAGGCCATCCTCGCCGAGGTCGACAGGGTTCGCGGACATGTGCTGCGCTGGTTGCTGGTGGACGCGCTGCTCTCGATCGTCGGCGTCACGCTGGCGGTGCTGGTGCCCGCCGCCCTGATCCTCGACGGCATGGGCGAACCCATCTGGCCGGCTGCTGCGGTGGGTGGGGCGTTGGGTCTGGTGATCGCGGCTTGGGATCTGCGTCGTCGTCGGGTCGATCGCCGTGCGGCCGCGCGGATCTTGGATCACCTCACCCAGGCCCACGACCGCTTCGCGAGCGCGGTGCAGTTTGGAGGCAAGGAAGACCCGAGCGCGCTCGAGCGCCTGCAGATGCGGCAGGCCGACGTCTTCCTCTCGGAGCTCGCGAACAAGCCCGAGATCCCCCGGCCCCTCTTTCGTGCACCCCGCTATTACGCAGCGGCGGCGATGGCGGCCGGGATCGCGATCCCACTGGCGCTCGCGTGGCCCAGCATCCTGCAGGCCGTCCGTGACTTTCGGGGCACGCCCGAGGAGCCGCGCAGCCCAGAAGAGATCGCCGAAGAGGCGGCCGCCATCCGTCGCGCGCTCGCGCATGCGCCCGACCGGCGGGTGGATGCGGAGATCAACCGGCTCGAGCACGAGCTCGATGGGGCGCGTGATCGCGCGGCGCGTACGAGGGCCACGGCATTCAATCGCGCGGCCGAGGCCATCGAGCGGGCGGCCGGGCTGACTCCGCCCGAAGGTCCGTCGAGCGCGAGCGGAGAAGGCGAAGCGGAGAGTGAGCACGCGGAGATCCCTCGCGCAGAATCCGTGAGCGGCGAGGCGCCTCCGTACGCATCCGAGCGCCTGGAAGCGTCGTGGGACGAAGCCCGCGAGTCGCTCGAGGCGTGGCGCGAGGCCGCGGCCGACCCGGAGCGCAGTCGCGAAGAGGTCGCGCGCCTTCAGGCCGAGGCGGCCGCGGCGCAGATGGAGGCGCTCGAGCTCGCCGATCAAGAGCGAGGCTGGGCCGAGGCGAGGGCCGAGCGCGGTGAAGAGATGCACGCCGAGGGCGGCGAAGAGGGCGCGGAGGGTACTGAGGGAACTGAGAGCGGCGCCGAGGCGCTCGCCGACTCCATCGAGCGCTTGGATCGCGCGCTCGCGGCGCTGGAGCGCGAGGACGGGGAGAGCATGCCGGGCTCCGAGGTCTCGCGGGCGCTCGACGACGCGGCAGCGGCCACCAGCGGTGAAGCACCGAACACCAGCGGCGCGATGAGCGCGGCCTCCGATGCGCGCGACGCGGGCGACGGTGATTCGATGGACACCGCTATCGAGCGAGCGCGCGAGTCGCTCCGGGCAGAAGGCGGACGTGAGACCCGCGAGCTCGCCGAAGCCCGGCGCAGTCTCGAGTCGCTGCACGACGAGGTCGCCGAGCGCGCGAGCAGCGGCGCAGAAGACCGTCTCGCGAGTGCGGATCCATTCTCGGGCGAAGGCAGCGAGGGGAGCGAGGGCTCGAGCGGGAGCGAGGGGAGCGAAGGCAGCGAGGGTTCGAGCGGGAGCGAAGGCAGCGAGGGTTCGAGCGGGAGCGAAGGCAGCGAGGGTTCGAGCGGGAGCGAAGGCAGCGAGGGTTCGAGCGGGAGCGAGGGTTCGAGCGGCAGCGAAGGCTCGAGTGGGAGCGAAGGCTCCTCCGGCTCGAGTGGTTCCTCGGGCTCGAGTGGGAGCGAAGGCTCCTCCGGCTCGTCGGGGTCCAGCGGCGAAGGCAGCGGAAGCGGCGAAGGAAGCGGAAGCGGCGAAGGCAGCGGAAGCGGCGAAGGCAGCGGAAGCGGCGAAGGCAGCGGAAGCGGCGAAGGAAGCGGCGAAGGCAGCGGAAGCGGCGAAGGCAGCGGAAGCGGCGAAGGCAGCGGCAGCGGCGAAGGAAGCGGCGAAGGCAGCGGAAGCGGCGAAGGCAGCGGCAGCGGCGAAGGCTCTGGCGGCGAAGGCACCGGCGGCAGCGACTCGCCCTCCGGCGGCTGGGGCAGCGGCACCGGTGGCGCGCCCGAGGTGAACGCCGCGCTGCACGACGTCTTCGAAGCCAGCGACGCGACCTCCATCGATCCCGGCGGCAACCCTGGCGAGAGCGGCGACCTCGGCGATGACGTCGATCCCTCTGGTCTGCTCGGTGGCTCCAGCCGCGTCGGTCGCGGCGGACCGCACCTCGATGGCATCGCGGGCGAAGGTGGCGGCGTGGGCAGCGGTGAGGTCGGCGGCTCCGGCGGCAGCAGCGGCCGCGTCTCCACTGGATCCCGCGTCCCCGGAAGTCTGCGGGCGTATGTCCGACGTTATCTCCGCGCGCTCGAAGAGAGCCGCGCGGCCACCCCCTGATGAACCTCCCGATGAACACCTCACGCAATCCGCTTTCCTCCTCGTCCCCTCAGTGAGACAAGAGATGCCCGAAATCACCAAGCAGGTCTCCGTTCTGAATCCCTTCGAGCACGTCCGAACCCTCTCGCAGCGCATCGCCGAGCGCGTCGCCACCCGCGTCGTCGGGCAGTCGGAGATCGTCGAGTGCGTCACCGCGGGCCTCTTGCTCGGCGGTCACGTGCTGATGGAGGGCGTGCCCGGCGTGGGCAAGACGCTGTTGGCGCGCACGCTCGCGGACGTGGTGCACGCGAAGTTCTCGCGCATCCAGTTCACTCCGGATCTCATGCCGAGCGATGTGGTGGGCACCTACGTCGCGCAGGTCGGCGCCGACGGACGGCCGATGATGACGCTCCAGCAGGGGCCGCTCTTCGCGAACGTGGTGCTGGCCGACGAGATCAACCGCGCATCGCCGAAGACCCAGAGCGCGCTGCTCGAGGCGATGCAGGAGCGGCAGGTCTCGCTGGGCACGACGACCTATTCGCTGCCCGCGCCGTTCTTCGTGCTCGCGACCCAGAACCCGCTCGACAACGAGGGCACCTATCCCCTGCCTGAAGCGCAGCTCGACCGCTTCCTGATGAAGGTGCTGGTCCGCTTCCCTTCGGAAGACGAGATGGTCGACATCGTCGCCCGCACCGCCACCGGCGTGGAGTCGGCGGTGAGCACCGTGTGTGACGCCGAGCAGGTGATCGCCGCGGGCAAGACCATCCGCCAGATGCCGGTCGCCGATCACGTCGCGCGCTACGCGGTGCGCTTGGTGTTCGCGACCCACCCCGATCATCCGACGGCGCCCGCGTGCAACCGCCGCTACGTGAAGGCCGGTGCCAGCCCCCGCGCGGCCCAATCGGTGCTCGCGGTTGCGAAGTTCTTCGCGCTGATGGACGGCCGGATGAACGCCTCGATCGCGGACATTCACAAAGCCGCGTATCCGTGTCTTCGCCACCGGATTCTGTTGAACTTCGACGCGCTCGCGGATGACGCGAGCTCCGACACCCTGATCAAGCAGACGCTGATCGAGCTCGATCGCAAGGAAGACAAGGCCGCCCCGGTCCAGCTCAAGTCCAAGAAGTGATCAGGTGAAGATCCTCGACACCCAGGCTCGACGCCTGCTCGATCGCTTGGCGCTGATGGTGCGGCCCGGGGCTACATCGACGCGCCAAGGCGGTCACCGATCGCCGTTCTTGGCGAGCGGCGTGGAGTTCGCCGATCACCGGCCCTATGTGCCGGGCGACGACTTCCGACGCATCGACTGGCGGGCGTTCGCCAAGTCCGGAAACCTGGTGATGCGTCAGTTCGAGGAGGAGCGCGACGCGCGCATCTACGTGCTCTTGGATCTGAGCGGTTCGATGGGTCGCGGGGCTACCAACAAGGGCGATCCCACCAAGCTCGACATCGCCAAGCGGGTGGCCGCTTCGTTCGCGTACGTGGGGATGAAGCAGTTCGACAGAGCTGTGGTCGTGCCGTTTGGCGACGGAGTGGTCGGCGACACCCGGCCGCTGCGCAACAGCGCGGATCTGCCCGAGGTCGATCGATTCCTCGAGGGCTGCATCGCGGGCGGCACCACCTCCCTGCCCGACGCGGTGCGCGAGATGTGCGGTCGCTTCCCCAAGCGCGGGCTCTGTGTGGTCGTGAGTGACTTGATGACGCCGAAGGGCTTCCCCGAAGGCATCCGCACCCTCGGCGCGTTCGGTCACGAGCTGCGGGTGGTGCACGTGCACTGCCCCGAAGATCGCACGCCGACCTTCGAAGGCGAGCTCGAGCTCACCGACGCCGAGACCGGCGACAAGGTGCGGCTGCGCATCAACAAGAAGCTGCTCGAGGCCTACGGCAAAGAGATCAAGAAGCACATCGATGCTTGCCGCGACGCGACCCGGCGTGCCGGAGGGCGCTTCGTCGACGTCCCCCTCGATCTGACCTTCGACAAGCTGATCCGAAGAGCCTTCGCGGGCGATGAAGGCAAGTCCAGCAAGATGGCCGGCAAGGGTGCCGCGTGACGTTCGCCGCCATGCCCGTGGCGCTCGTCGGCGCACTGATGGCGATCGCCGCCGCGCTGGTGGTCGCGATCTATCTCTTGCGCCGCACCCCGCAGACGCAGGTCGTCTCCAACATCCAATTCTGGCTTCGGGCCGCCGAGAGCGCGCGACCCAAGTGGTTGGCCAGCTTTCGCATTCCCCTGCTCGCGCTGTTGCTCTCACTGATCGTGGGACTGCTCATCACAGCGCTCGCCGGCGATCCTCGCTTCGGCGATGGCGCGCGCGGGACCACCATCATCGTGCTCTCCGCGGGTCGGACCATGGGCGCGCGCGCGGAGGGCGGAGAGCGCCGGATCGATCGCGCGGTAGTCGAAGTGCGGCGCTGGGTGGAGCGCTCGACCATCGAAGGCGACGTCGCCGTGATCCGCGCGGGCATGCGTCCGAGTGTGCTGGTGCCGGTCACCGAGCGCGCGGGCGATCTCGAGCTCGCGCTACGTGATCTCACCGTCGATGACGGTCCTGCCGATCTCGAGTCCGCGCTCGCTGTCGCCGACGAATTGTTGAGCGAGCACCTGGGCGCCGCGAACGCCTCGATGGGCCGGATTCTCCTGGTCACCGACACCACCTTCGAGCCAGCGACCCGCGCGCCGACCGTGATCTTGCCAGTGGGCACGCCCATCGACTCGCTGGGGATCACCTCGTTCGCCGCGCGCCGGGTGCCGACCGCGGTGGGTGAGTACGCAGCGCGCATCGAGGTGGTGAACTTCTCCTCGCGTGAGGCTTCCCTGCGGGTCTCCGTCGGCGATGGCGAGGTGCCTATCCTCGATGAGCGCATCGTGCTCGGACCGCACGAGCGTCGGGCGCTCGAGGCCGGCGGCTTCTCCGCGCGGCGCGCCGAGCTGCACGCGTCGCTGGAGGCGATATCGATCGCGGGATCGATGGACGGTCTATCCGCTGACGATCAGGCCTACGCCGTGGTCGATGCGCTGGAGCGGACTCGCATCCTCTTGGTGACCGACGGAGACGTGTACTTGGAAGCGGCGCTCTCATCGCATCCTGGCCTCGAGGTCGAGGTGCTCAACCGCGCCGGCCTGGCGAGCGAGACGCCCGCGTCGCTCGCGCACTACGCGGCGCTCGTGCTCGATCAGGTGGGGCTGCCCGAGGGCATGGCGCATCCGTCGGTGCTCGCGTTCGCGCCTCCCGAGAGCGCGGATCTCGGCGGCCTGCCGCTGCGCTTCCGGCGCGAGGTCCGCAATCCCCGGATCACCGCGATGCTGGGGAGTCATCCCGCGCTCGAAGGGGTGCGCTTCGATGGAGCGCACTTCACCCGGGCCCGACCGATGATCGAGACCCCCGGTGATCAGGTGCTGCTTCGCGCGGGCGATCGCGCGCTCGCCATCGCGCGCAGCAGCCCGAGCTCGCGCTTGGTCGCCTTCTCGTTCGACACCGAGGACACCGATCTGGTGCGCGGCGAGGCCTTCCCGCTGCTCGTGCATCACGCGCTGCGCTGGGTCGCGGATCATGGCGAGCCGACACCCTTGGCCCGCCGGGTCGGCAGCGCGCTCGGCAGCGAATCGGGCCTCACGATCACCGATCCTCATGGCGAGATCATCGCCGCGACGATGGTGCCTACGGTGACCGAGTCGGGCATTTGGGATCTGGGGGGCCGTCGCATCGCGTTCGACGCGACCGAGCACGCCCGCGCGCTCGGTGCCGGTGCTACCGGCGGCACGTTCGCCGCGGCGTCGCTGGTGCCTCCGCTGGGGATGATCCTCGCCGCGCTGCTCTTGTTCGTGATGCTCTTCGAGTGGGCGCTCCTTCACCGAGGGAGGCTCGAGTGACGTTCGACCTCGGCTTCCCGCTCGCGCTGTGGGCCCTGATCTTGGTGCCGGTCTTCGTGCTGGCCGCGATGTGGAGCCGCTATGCGCTGAGCCCTCAGCGGCGCCGCTGGGCCACGTTCACTCGATGCGTCGCGGTGGCGCTCGCCGTGCTTGCGCTCGCCGATCTTCGCTTCGGTTGGTCGACCGAGCGGCTCGCTGTCGCTGCGGTGATCGATGGCTCGGGCGGCATCGCGCCCGAAGAGCGCGCGCGGGTCACCTCGGATCTCGCCGCGATGGCGAGCACCCGATCGGACGTGACCTTTCGACTTCCCGCTGAAGGCCCCCGTCCGATCTCTGGGCCCGATGTCGCCACGGAGCTCACCGCGCGCCTAGCGACACTGCCCACCGATCGGGTGCGGCGGGTGTTGGTCGCCACCGACGGACGGGATCCCGAGCACCGCCTCGAGAGCGCGATCGAGCGGGCCCGCGCTACGGGCGCCGAGGTGTCGATCCTTCCGATCGGCGGCAGCCCCGCGGTGGATGCGCTCTCGATAGCGCGCCTCGATGTGCCCCGCTTGGTGCGCGCTGAAGAGACTCAGGACGTCGCGATCACGATCTGGTCGGACCGCGATGTGGATGTGCCGCTCGAGATCTTCCTCGATGGTCGCTCGGTCGCCACGCACACCCACAGCGCCGAGGCGGGCGACTCCACCGCGCGGGTCGCGGTGCGCTTCCCCACTGAGCCCGGGGTGCACGAACTCGAGGTCGCGGCCAGCAGCCCAGGCGGCGGCGTGAGCGTGAATGATCGCTGGCGCTCGCTCGTCGAGGTGCTCCCCAAGCCTCGGGTGCGCATCTACCGCGCGGCCGAGGGTGAGCCCATCTTGGCGAGCGTTCTGCGCGATGCAGGTATGGAGGTGGAGATCGCCGCGCCTTCGGACGCGTGCACCACGGTCTCTGCCTACGATCGCTTCGCGCTGGTGATCACGGACGAGATCGAGCTCAACGACATGGGCGAGGCGGCGCAGGAGGCGCTGCGGAGCTGGGTCGAAGAAGAGGGCGGCGGCTGGATCAACGTCACCGGCAACCGCCCCGTGCGCAGCACCCCGCGGACCCTGCGCCGTATCGAGCCCATCGGTCCCCCACCCGCGCCGCCCGAGCCTCGGCCGCTCGAGCTGGTGATCGTGATCGATCACTCGAGCTCGATGGGCGGACGGCCCATGAGCGACGCGCGGAACGCGGGTGTGGCGGCGGTGAGCTCGGTGATGCGTCGCCACGACTCGCTCGTGGGTCTGGTGGGCTTCTCGGGCTCGGCCGACATCGTGATGGCACCGGTGCCCGCGACGGGCGCGGGACAGATCACCGGCCGCATCCGCTCCATCAACGCGGAGGGCGGTACCAACATCGCCGACGCCATCCGGGCCGCGAACCGGATCATGTCGCGCGATCCTCGCTACATCCATCACGTGGTGTTGATCTCCGATGGTGAGTCGGATCCGCCGGCGGCGATCGCGGCGGCGATGGCGCTCGCGGGACGAGGCGTGTCCATCTCTTGCATCACCATCGGCTCAGCGAGCTCGCTGCTCTCGGAGATCGCGCGCATCGGTCACGGTCGCTACCACTCGACCGGGAGCGGCGGCGGCAACCTCACGTCGCTGGTGCTCTCCGAGGCCAACTACCGCACGCCGCCCGCGTCGCGGAACAGCACCTTCCGACCTCGGGAGTCGACGCACCTGGCGATGTTCGATGGCGTCTCGTTCTCCGAGGCCCCGAGCATCACCGGCCACGCCCTCTCGACCCTGCGTCCCACGGCGACCGAGGTGCTGAGCGCCACCGAGGGCATGCCGCTCTTGGCACACTGGCATCGAGGCCTGGGACAAGCGGCGAGCTTCACCAGCTCGACCACCAGCAGCTGGACTGATGCTTTTCGGCTCTGGGGTGGATTCCGAAGCTTCTGGGCGGCGTTCGCGCGAGGCATGCTCCGCACCCGCCCGATCGAACCCCCGCAGATCACGATCGAGCGCGATCCGATCGATGGCAGTCGCCGCATCGTGACCGTCGTCTCGCCTTTCACCGAGTCCGATGTCGTGCCCGTGGCGCGGATGAGCCGGAGTCGGACCGACAGCGTCCCGCTCGAGCTGGTGGCGCGGGGTCCCGGGGTGTTCCAGGCGGAGGTGCCGGTGGGCTTCACCATGCTGGTGAACGCGCGGCTGCCGATCGATCCCGAGCCCACCGCGGCCGCCGGCGATGAGCGCCCGTACGACGAGGAGCTGATCCGCTTCGGTCCCGATCCGGTGGGCCTCTTGCGTATGGCCGAGCTCGGTGGCGGGACGGTGCTCGACACCGCCGGCGCCATCCTCGAGGGGGAGGGCGAAGCCTGGGTGATGCAGCCCCTGCGCATTCCCCTGTTGATAGCCGCGTTCTTCTTCTACCTGGTGAGTCTCTTGCTCCTTCGCTTGCCGGATCGAAGCATCAACCTGGTCAGCGCCGAAGAGCCGGGCCGCACGTCGGTCGTCCCCAGCACCCGGGTCTCGCGTCCCCCGGGTCCCCCATCGCCTCGAGAGTCTCGCAAGGAGGCCGCATGAGTTCGCTTCGCAGCCGCATGAGTTCGCTTCGCAGCCGCATGAGTTCGCTTCGCAGCCGCATGAGTTCGCTTCGCATCATTGCAGGGTTGGTTTTGGGGACCGCCTTGGTGGGCTGTAGTGGCGCGGAGCCGCGCTTCGCGTCGGTTACCGTGTCTTCGTCCGCCCCGACCGCGACGTTGAGCGGGCGCACCAGCCCCACCGCCCCGAGCGCCGTCGAGCTCTCCCCCGGTTGCCCAGGATTCGTGGATCCCGGTGTTCCGGAGCACCTCATTCGCCTCGACGACGACACCGCCATCGTGGTGAGCGCGCGCTCGCTGCATGGTCCGGTGTCGATCGCGGTGGTGGGCGCCGGCGAAGTGCGCTGCGACGCCGACGGCGGCAGCGGACACGCGCCCCACGTGACCTTGAGTGCACCAGGTGAGTACGCGGTGCACGTCGGGGGCCTCGCTGCGCCGGCGGACTTCGCCTACGAGCTGCAGATCTCACCGGCGACCACCGGTGCTGCGACCAGCGCCTCGAGCAGCACTCGAATCGGGGTGACCGTGACGTCCGAACCGAGCGGCGCGTCGGTACGCACCGCCGAGGGCGAGGTACTCGGCACCACCCCCGCGATGTTCGTGCTGCCGGTGTCCGCCGATGAGATGGGCCGCGAGCGCCGCTTCGTCGTCGAGCTCGCGGGCTACGACCGAGCCGAGGTGAGCGGGCGCTTGGTGGGAGGCAGCATGGTGCTTCACGCCAACCTCACGCCCGGCGCTGGCATCGTCGCGGTGGACAGCGCGCCTCCCGATCTGACGCCCGTGCCCGCCGCACCGGGCACCGCTGGGGTCGGATCGATCTTGGATACCTCGGTGTCCGTCGAGCGGCCGATCCGCGACTACCGCACGACGACGGCGGCCTTCGACGTCGCCGGCGCATGCACCGTCGCGGCGGTGACGGTGGGACTCGATGTCGAGCACAGCTACGTCGGTGATCTCCGGATCACCGTGGCCTCGCCGAGCGGCGCCGAGGTGGTGCTCCGCGATCACACGGGCGCGGGCAATGCGCGCTTGGTCTCGAGCTACGACGCCACGACGCTCGCCGCGCTGGCCACGTTGGTCGGTCAGAGCGCGACCGGTCGATGGGAAGTGCGGGTTCGTGACGACGCGGGCGCGGACACCGGCACGTTCCACTCGGCGTCGTTGCGCATCAGCTGTCGCGAAGCGAGCGGCGCGAGCGCACACGGCAGCGGGCCGGGTACGACGACGACCTCGACGGGATCACGCGGCGGTGGCTCGCGCGGCGGCGGCTCGCGCGGCTCGGACGTGATCGATCCCTGGAGCGGCGGCGGTGGCGGAACGATCAACAGCGGCGGCGGCGGCACGACGGGCGGCACGGGCGGCAGCGGTGGCACGACCGGCGGCACCAGCCCCGGTGTCACCTCCGGCGGCACCCGCACCAACGGCGGTGGCGGTGGACGCACGGTGACGATCCCGCTGCCTGGCTGAACGTTGAGCGGCTAACTAGCCGCGTGCAGCGTCGGTCATCAATTGGCGGACCGTGATCGGAGCGCGCCCCAGCAGCTTCTGCAGCGTGGGATCGATGGTGGCGAATTCGCGGTCGCGTACCGCGGTGTAGTCGTTGATCTCGTCGGCGAGCTCTTCGATGCGCCTCTTCATCGGAGGCGTCTGTGCTCGCGAGCGCCGTGTGCGCTGCGATGGCCGAGCCGTGTAGCGAAAGGAAGGCGGCGGGCGACTTGACCAACCGGGGTTCACCTCGCATCGCTCGCCCGCCATGTGTGTGAATCGAACGTCGAGCGTGCTGATCGTGGGCTGCTCGCTGCTGGTCGGCCTGGTCGGCTGCGGCGGTGAAGAGGAAGTGAGCTCCGTACCGGAGCCAGTCGTGCTCGAGGCGCCCGAGGTGATCGAGGAGGAGGTCGCCTCGGAAGCGCCGCCCGTGGTCATGCCGACGTCGCACGATGTGCTCTTCTTGATCGTCCACGATGAGCCGCTCTTGCCTTCGGAGGAGCGTCAGCTCGGGGTGCTGGTCGAGCGGCTCGAGCGCCGTCGACGCTTCGACGTCGAGCAGCGCGACGCGACGGATGAGGAGCGGGCGCTCGCCTATCTCTTCCTCAGCCCCGACGCGAGCGAAGCCGACCGCGCTGGCGCGACATTCCCCGCCACCTTCGGTACCGCGAGCCGGGTTCTATTGATGCAGATCATGCCGCCCCGCACCGTGAGCAGCGGCGACCGGGTGACGGAGGGCTACGGGGGGATCCTGCTCTTGGACACCGCGACAGATAGCGCGACCTTCACAGGTCAGCTCGACGAGGACAGCTACTGGCACCTCACCGATGATCGATGGGCGCTCTGGCTCGGCGGTCTCTTGCGCAGCTCGGAGGGCGGCTGATGAGGCGCACGGTCGTCGCGATCGTAGCCTGTGCGCTGCTCGCGCTCGCCGGTGTGGCCCGCGCCGGCGATCGGCCCCTCGAGCTCTTCTTGGGCAACATGGCGCCCGACGGGAGCCGGCCCGAGTGTATGCGCGATGTGGTGCGCGAGCTCAGGCGGCGAGACCCCATGGGTGAGGTGAACCTGTCGCGCATGGGCGAGAGTGGGATTCGGCGGCTGGTGGGACACGAGGGCGAGGACGACTTCCTGAGTTGGACGGCCGATGATTTGCGGCCGATCATGGAGCGACGCCGGGAGACGCCGCTCGATGCCTTGGTGTTGATCGACTGCCGGGCCGATGGGAGTGGCGGGGATAGCGCCGATCTATTGGTGTTGTCGTCGTCGGGCGGGATCGCGCGGTTTCGGATGCGGGGGAGGGCGATCGATCCCGAGCGCGCGGCGTGGATGGGCAGGACGATGCTGATGCACGCATTCTTGGGGTTCAGCCCGTAGGGCAGCGGCCGGCCCCGGGGCGTCGTGCGATCAGAAGGGCGGCGCGATGGGGATGAAGTCCATCCCACCCGGCACGAAGTAGCTGGTGTAGCTCCCAAAGCCACTCACATAGAGGCCAAATCCAACGTTCCCGCTCGCCCGATGCACACCGGGCATCAAGTCCAGATGCGCGGTCCCCATCGCGGTCCCGACCACGGGGGTGAGGGGAACGAAGCGTCCGTCGACTTCGATGCGGGCGCTGATCGGGCCCACCAGATCGGCGGCGCTCGTCGCATAGGTCGAGGGCGAGAGAAACGCGTACTCGCCGCGGAACTGCGCGTTGGGGACAGCGAGCGCCATCGCGGGATCGCCCACGGCGAGCGAGCCCGCGGATCCCAATCCCCCGTAGTCCTGACCGACCAAGAAGAGCGCTGCGAGCAAGGGTCCCGTCCCGCGCACCCAGCGGGCCTCACGGAGCTCGACCTCGAAGAAGTCGCCGCGATCGAGCAAGCGTGTCTCGTCGGGCAGCTCGGGGTCGAGCGGGGGCTCGAATCGCACGGTGTTACCGTCGGCAGCGGAGACGACGCGCACCAGGTTGGGCTCGCCTGCTCGCAAAGGCCGGGTGACCGGCAAGAAGAGGTCGTTGCCCAGCGCCTCGACGGGGAAGATCTGCTCTTCGAGGTGATCGCAGGCCCAGCGATCATAAGGAACGAAGCTGCAGTCGTGGCCTGAGAAGACCGCGAGGCGACCGTTGCTCCGGATCTCGGTGCCGGTGAGATCGAAGTCGGGTCCCAGATCGCAGTAGGTGATCAGCACGCCATCGCCGCGGGGCTCGCTGTGGCTCACACCGGTGCATTCGGTGGGCCGCTCCGAGAGCAGCTGTAGGACATCGCCGCGCTGCAACGTGAAGTGGGCGGAGACACCGGGCATGATCTGTGGCGCGCCGGATCCCGCGATGGTGGGTGTCCGGGTCCGCACGTCGAATTCCACCGTCTCGTCGATCGCCACGATCGTGACGAAGCCCGAGCCGCCGAGCACCGTGTCGTCGAGCATCAAGAGCTGGCTGGGGCGCGACATCGCTAGATAGCTGCCGGTCAGTACGTGGGTGGGCAAGAGCAGCGAGGCGTCGTTGGTGAACGAGTAGCAGTCGCGGGTGGTGCAGGACTCGCCGCGTCGGTAGGGCAGGGGATTGAACTGTGAAGCGGCGATCGGGACATCGGAGCGCACCCAGTAGGCCGCGCCCTCCACCAACACCGAGCTTCCCCCGCCCGTCGGTGGGCCACGCAGCGCGGGCACCCAAGGGAGCTCGACCACGCTGAGCTCGCCGGGCGCGATGGTGACGTTGCGGGGCGCGGTCAGGCGTCCTCCCTCGATGGTCACGATGGCGGGCACCAGCTGGGGATTGGCCAGGGCGACCGCGAAGGGAAACGCGTCGTCGATCTGGCTGTTTGCCAAGGTCACCGGGGTGTACTCGCAGCCGAGGTAGCTCTCGGTGGCCGCAGCTTCGGCGCAGAGATTCACGCAGCCGCGCGGGGAGCAGCGCAGGCCCGCGGCGGCGTCGCATGTCTCGCCGCGGGTGTAGCCCGAGCCGTCGCCCAGGCACACCTCGATGGTCTCGCCGTCGCAGCGCACCGCGTTGGGGACGCAGGTGAGGCAGCCCCGGCCCTCGGCGCACACCCGTCCGCCTTCGGCGCAGTCGGTGCTCGAGGTGGCCTCGAGGTTCTCTCCGTCGCACTCGTAGGCGACCTCCGCCACGCAGACGGTGCGTGGCGCCATCACGCCAGTACACACGGGCGGCGGTCCGGCGTCGCGCCCGCTCGGGGCTGGAGGGACATCGCGGCCACAGGCCGACAGCAACACCAAGAGGAGAGCGAGTCTACGCACCGCGCGAGCATGCCACGCGAGGGTCCGGGGTGCGGCGAGCGATCTCGGGTGCGCAGGCTCCAGCGCCCGGATGGCATGACGCGCGTCTTTCTTGGGGGCGTGCCCTGCCCCCCTTCCCTCTGGTACACCTGGGCGATGCGTCATCTCCCTGTTTCGCTCGTTCTCCTCGCGCTCGTCGGTTGTGCGCCTACCGCGGAGGTGGCGTGCGATGAGGCGGCGCGCGCGGCGTGCATCGTCACCCAAGATGCGTGCAGCATGGCGAGCGGGACGGCGAGCTGCGTCCCTTGTGACCCTGGCACCCGCGTCGATCCGAGCGGCGCGTGCGCACTGCTGAGCGGGACGGCGATGCGACACAGCTTCCCCGAGCAAGAGGTCACCGCGGGCGGCGAGCTCTCGGGCCTCTGCCGCAGCTGGACGCTGAACAACGAGGAAGAGATCTGGGTGAGCGCGGTGCAGCTCGAGCAGGACGAGCTCTCGCATCACAGCAACTGGACCTTCGTCCCGGACGCGGCGTATCCGGGCGAGGACGGGATCTGGCCCTGCGCCGAGCGAGGGTACGATCAGCTCGGCGCGGCGCTCATGGGCGGCGTGCTCTATGCCCAGTCGACCCAGGCCGCCTACGAGGTGCAGGCGTTCCAGGAAGGCGCGGCCATTCGGTTGCCGCCGCACGCACGGATCATCTCGGACATCCACATTCTCAACACCACGACCGAGGATCATCGAGGCAATGTGGACTTCACGATCTACGCGATTCCGCGCGCGGACGTGCGGATCGCGCTAGTGCCGTTTCACATCGACTACCACGCGCTCGATATCCCTGCGCGAAGCGATGCGCGCTTCGTGGCCGACTGCACCCTGCGCCCCGACTTTCTCGACTCGCTCGCCGGCGCGCCCTTCTACCTGCGCCTTCACTACGCCCTGCCGCACACCCACGCGCTGGGGACCCGGGTCTTCCTCGAGGCCGTCGGCGGCGCGCACGACGGGGAGATGATCATCGACGTGTCGGGCTACAACGGCGAGGCCCGCGGGCGCCTCTACGATCCGCCGATGGACTTGAGCGACATCGAGGGGCTGCGCTTCGGATGCGAGTTCCAGAACCCCACCACCGAGAGCGTGGGTTACGGCATCGGCGATCAAGAGATGTGCGAGATGCTCGGCTTCATCGAGTCGCCCGTCGCCTTCGAGACCCGGGTCGAGGAGCGCACGACGCTGCCGGAAGACGACGGAATGCCGGTCTTCGGTGGTCCCTGCAGCACGTTCGTCATCCCCTGGATGGATCGCGGACTCTGAGCTCCCTGCTCGTCAGTCCGCACCCGCTCCGCGACAGCTTCGTCGTCGCTGCGGTCACGGGGACCGACGGCAAGACCACCACGACGACGCTCATCGACGCGATGGTCCGCGCCACGGGCCAACCGTGCTTGCGGGTGACGACGCTCGGCGCGTTCCTCGATGGCGAGCAGATCGAGGACGCCAGAGGCGCGGGCTTCGATGCGGCGCTGAAGGCCGCATCCAACGCGGGCGTGCGGACCATCGCGCTCGAGGTGACCTCCCATGCGCTGAGCGACGGGTTCGCGCGTCGCTTCCCGCCGGATGTCGCGGTGCTCACGTCGTTCGCGCGGGATCACTTGGATCACCACAAGAGCGCGGAGCACTACTTGGCGAGCAAGGCGCAGCTCTTCATGGCGCTGAGGCCCGGAGGCACGGCGGTCCTGCCGCGCGAGCTTCCGGCGAGCGAGCTCGTGCTCGAGCTCTTGGGCGACCGATCCGATCTGATCGTGCGGCGCCCTTCCGTCGCACATGCGAGCGATGATCTGAGCGCGACCTCGATCACGCTGTCGCGCCGCGGGCTGTCGGTGGCGCTCGGAGGCACCTCGCCGGTGAGCGCGCTGGGCGACATCGAGCTGCCGCTGCGATCGACGGTTCACGCGCAGAACGTGCTGGGCGCGCTGTTGGCGGCCGAGGCGTTGGGCGTGCCGATCGACGCGATGCGTGAAGGGCTCCGAACCTTCACCGGCTTGCCGGGTCGGATGGAGGCCGCGTGCGAGCGACCGTTGGTCCTCATCGATTTTGCCCACACCCCCAATGCGCTGGAGGGCACGCTGCGCTCGGCGCGAACGCTCGCCGACGAAGAGGGCGGGCGGGTGATCTTGGTGTTCGGCTGCGGCGGCGGTCGCGATCCCGGCAAGCGTCCGGAGATGGGCCGCATCGCGAGCGAGCTCGCGGACGAGGTGATCCTCACCACCGACAACCCGCGCAACGAGGATCCTCGGGCCATCGCCGGGGCCGTGGAGGCGGGCCGATCGGGCGCGGCGCGATGGTCTGCGACAGCCGATCGGGGGGAGGCTATCGATCGCGCAGTCGCGATGGCCCAGCCGAACGACGTCGTAGTGATCGCAGGTCGGGGGCACGAGCAGATCCAGGAGATCGCTGGCGAGCGCCGCGCCTTCTCGGATGCCGCCGTCGCGCGCGAGGCCTGCGCTCGCCGGTGACCTGGACGCCCCTTGGACCTCGTGCCAGCCTCCCGGCCACCATGCCGCCCATCGACCGCAGTGAACTCCGCCGCCTCGCGCTTCTGATTTCCCTCGGTGCCTCGGCGGCTGCGTGCGGCGGCTCGGGCGACACCACCGGCGGCCACTCGGACCCCACGGCCGGCGGCAACGGCAACAGTGACCCGACGGCCGAGGCCTACTACGAGCCGACGGACGAGGTCTATCCGACGGACGAGGCCTACTACGATCCCGCCGCCGAGGGCTACTACGACCCCTCGGGCGAGGGCTCCGCGGGCAACAACCCGTCATACGAGGGCTGAGCAGCGCCCGCCCCTGCGCCCGAGCGCACCCGCGGGCGGCGGCAACACCTGCAGCGCAATTTGGGCAAGTCGCGGTGGGCTCGGATAGGATGCGGGCCCCATGGCCACCGACGCCATCCTCGCGCTCAGCAAGGTCGACCTCTTCTCCGGCATCCGTCCCGAAGGCCTCGAGCGCATCGCCGCGACTTGCAGCGAGCAGTCGTTCCGCATCGGCGACGTGGTCTTCCGTGAGGGCGAGGTGGGCGACAAGCTCTACCTCATCCTCGAAGGCAAGATCCGCATCTCGCGCGAGGTCTCCGGGATGGGCGAAGAGGCGCTCGCCGTGCTCGGGCCGGGCCAGGCGTTCGGAGAGATGGCGCTGATCGACGAGTTCCCTCGAAGCGCGGACGCGCGGGTCCACGATCGCTGTCGTCTCCTGGTGCTCACCAAAGAGCAGCTCGAGGATCTCTTGTTGCTCGAGAAGGATCTGGCTTACGAGATCCTCTGGAACTTCGTTCGGATTCTCTCTGCGCGGCTGCGTGAGACGAACGACAAGATGACTTTCCTTTCGGTGACCGGGAAGTTCTGACACCCGGATGAGCACGACCCCGCGGGTGGCCCTGGATTGCATGGGCAGCGACCGAGGGGTCGCCGCGACCGTGGCAGGTGCTTGCGCGGCCTCGCTCGGTAACCACGCTCCGGAACTCTTGCTCGTCGGCGACGCGCACGCGATCCGCGCCGAGCTCGCCCGGCACCCGAGCGACGCGCGCAAGATCGAAGTGGTCCACGCGAGTCAGGTCATCGCGCAGGACGCGAAGCCCAAGGAAGCTATCGACGGCAACCCCGACTGCTCGGCGTTGGTGGCGGCGCGCTTGGTGAAGGACGGGCAGGCCGATGTCCTGGTGTCCGCAGGCAACACCGGCGCGGTGACGTTGGCGTGCGCGCGCACGTTCGAGCGATTGCCAGGTATCGGCCGCACCGCGCTGGGCGCCGTCTATCCGACCGAGAAGCGGCGGGGAGAGAAGGACGACCCTTTCTCGTTGATCCTCGATGCGGGGCTGACGCTCGAGTGCTCCGCGAGAGACTTGGTGGGCTTTGCGGTGATGGGTTCTGCGTACGCGTCCCGGATCTCACGAAATCCCAAGCCCCGCGTCGCGCTCTTGTCGGTGGGCTCGGAGGCGGGCAAAGGGACACCCGCCGTCGTCGAGGCCCACGCGATGTTGTTGAAGGTGCCCGGCATCGAGTTCATCGGGAACGTGGAGGGTATGGACATTCCCCGCGGCACCGCGGACGTGATCGTGACCGGCGGCTTCACTGGCAACATCGTCCTCAAGATGCTCGAGGGTGTGAGTGACACGGTGATGCGACTGGCGCGCTACGCGGGCCAGAAGAGCTGGCAGTACCGAGCGGGCCTGCTGTTGTTGGCGCCCGCGATCAAGCGAGTTCGCCAAGTGACCGACTGGGAGCAATACGGCGGCGCACCGATCCTGGGATTCGATCGCCTTTGCATCAAAGCGCACGGGCGCAGTACGGAGCGCGCGATCGGCAATGCCATCAAGGTGGCGACGCGCACGGTCCGGACGGATCTTGTGAAGACGATCACCGAGCAGCTGGCCAACCTGCCGAGCTGAGCCGACCGGGGCGAAGCGGACCGGGGCGCGCTACCATGGCCGCCATGGCACCCACCCAGCCCCTCGCAGAAGGCCGAGACCCGTCACGAACTCCTCGATGGCGAGGTCTTCGCGATGGCAGGTGGCACGCCCGAGCACGCTGCGCTCGCCATCAGCGTCGCGTCGCTTCTGCACCAGGCGCTCCGCGGCAAACCGTGTCGGGTCTACAGCTCGGACTTGCGCGTCCGGGTGCAAGCCACACGACTGACGACCTATCCCGACCTCACCGTGGTGTGCGGCAAGCTCGAGATCGATGCCGAGGATCGCCTCGCGGCCATCAACCCGATCGTTATCGTGGAGGTGCTCTCGGACATCACCGCGTCCTACGACCGGGGCGCCAAAGCCGCGCACGACCGGCGGCTGCCGTCGCTGATGGAGTACGTGCTCGTCGCGCAAGACGAGCAACGCATCGAGGTGCACCGCCGGGTCGAGGACCGCTGGGAGATCCACGACGCGAGCATGGGCGAGCCGCTCTCGCTCGTGTCGATCGGCGTCGCGCTCGACGTGGCCGAGGTCTACCGCGACCCGCTCACCACCTGAGCTCGGGTCGCGACCCGCGAGCGGCCGCCGTCCTTGGCCGAAATCTCGGGGAACATCGCGGGGGTTCTGCTTGTCCAGCCGTCGGTGACCCAGCCGCTGATTCGGCGCTAAGGTCGCCGCCCGTACCTCTCTGGCCGCGCTTCGGCCCACCCGACGAGACCTCCCTTGATCGCCACCACGACCTCCCGCGCGTTGCGCTCTTCGCTGAGCGCCGCGCTCCTCTCCTCGCTCCTCCTGACGCCCGCGCTCGCCGCGGCGCAGAACCCCTACGAAGCCGAGCAGGACGAGCTGGCTGCGGCCGTCGCGCGCACCCGGGGTGCCGCGGCGTACGTCCCCTTCCTCGAGCTCTGGCGCACGTTTGGCGATGTGCCGCCGGCCCGGAGCATTGCCACCCTGGAGCGCCTGTCGCGCGATCGTCGGCTGAGCGCGCCGCTCCGCGCGTACGTCGGGGCGTTCTTGGCGCGGGCCCAGCTGCGCGCCGGCGACGAGGCGGCGTCGAGCCGCACCATCGATGAGCTCGGCTACGTCCGCGCCTTCCGCGTGGTGGGCCCCTTCGACAATGAGGGCGAGCGCGGCTTCACCACCGTCTACGATCCCGAGCGCTTGCGCATGGAGCCCGCAGACCCCGACGCGCACTTCGAGGGACGCGAGCGCCCCGTGAGCTGGCGGACCTACCCCGACATCGGTCACTACGGCTACGTCTCCTTCGATGCGGTGCACCGGCCCGACGTGCATGCGTGCAGCTACGCCGAGACCTTCGTGACCAGCGAGCGCGCCCAGCCGCTGTCCCTCTGGCTCGGCGCCGGTGGTGCCGTGGCGGCATGGTGGAACGGCACCGAGGTGCTGCGCGACGACAACTACCGCCAGCCCGATCCCGATCGTCAGGTCGCGATGGTGGGGGCGCACGCGGGACTCAATCGCCTCTTGGTCAAGGTGTGCGTCGAGACCTCGACGTGGGGCTTCTACGCGCGCCTGGGCGACGCGACTGGCGGTCCCGCGCGCGGGCTCACGTTCTCCACCGATGGCGACGCGGCCCAGGTGCACGCGGGACACGGCGTCGCTCGACTGCCCAACGCACCCGTCGCGCCGCTCGCTGCGTTGGAGTCGGCCGCGTCGGGGGCATCGCCCACGGCCGAAGCGCTCGAGAACCTCTCGCGCTTCTTGGTACTCACTGGCGCCGATGATCCGGACGAGGATCGCGCGCCCGAGCTCGCCGAGCGCGCCGCGACCCTCGGACCGACCGCCGAGCGCTGGGTGCTCGCCGCGACCGTCGCTTCGTCGCGCGGCGCCGCGAGCACCGCCGTCGATCGCGCCGTCGCGCTCGATGACGCCGCGGCCGCCGTCCTGTTGGCGCGCGCTCGCTTGCTCATGACCGGACCGAGCCCGGACGCAGCGCTCGCGGTGCTCGATCGGATTCCTACGAACAGCGTCGAGGCGATGGAGGGCGCGGTCCTGCGCTCCGAGCTCTTGGTGGCGCTGGGTCTGCCGGCGTCCGCGCGTTCGGTGATCGACGCTGCCGCCGCGCGCGCTCCCGGATCCGCGCGCTGGACCGCCATGCGCGCCCGCGCGGCCGAGGAAGCCGGCGCGCGCGACGAGGCGATCGCGCGTCTCGAAGAGGCCGTCGCCATCCGCTTCGACGATCAGTCGAGCCGGGAATCGCTCATCCTCGATGCGATCACCCGCGGCGAGACCGAGCGGGCGCTGAGCGGTATCGAGGCGATGCTGCGCTTGGGCAACGATCACAGCCGCTTCTACCTGCGTGCGGCCGAGCTCTACGACGCCGTCGAGCGCAGTGACGAGTCGATGGGCGCGTTCCGTACCGCGATGGATCTGGCGCCCGACGACGCCGATGTGCGGGTCGCCTACGGCCGCGCGCTCTTGCGCGCCGGCCAAGACGAGGTGGCGCTGGAGGTGCTGCGCGAGGCGCTGGCGCTGCGGCCGACCGATGTGGGCACCCGTGAGCTGCTCGAGGGGATGGAGCCCGCCGAGCGCCGCGACGAGGCCTTCGCGGTCTCGAGCGAAGAGCTCCTGTCTCGGGTGCGCGAGGAGAGCGGCTATCCCCTCCGCTTCCTCGAGCAGCTCACGGTGAACACCGTGTTCGAGAGTGGTCTCGGATCGAGCTACCACCAGGTGGCGACGCAGATCGTCACCGAGGATGGCGCGCGCTCGTGGCGCACCTACTCGATCGTGTACGACCCCGACGTGCAGCGGGTCACGGTCCGCGCGGCGCGGGTCTACCGCAATGGCCGGATCCTCGAAGCGAACGACAGCTTCGAGCAGCAGCTCGGCGAGCCCTGGTACCGCATCTACTACGACACCCGCGCGATGGTCGTGGTGTTCCCCGATCTGGAGCCCGGTGATGTGGTCGAGGTGCGCTACCGGATCGACGACGTCGCCGAGCGCAACCAGTTCGACGACTACTACGGTGACATGCAGTTCTTCGCGGGCGACGCGCCCATCGCGCGCCTGGACTACGTGCTGATGACGCCCACCAGTCGCACGTTCTATTTCAACGAGCCGCGTCTGGCGTCGCTTCGGCACGAGACACGCGAGGACGGCGATCTCCGGATCGATCATTTCCACGCGGAGGATCTCCCCGCGATCACCACCGAGCCCAACGCCCCCGGCATGACGGAGGTCGCGCCGTATCTCCACATCTCGACCTACCAGAGCTGGGAGGACGTCGGGCGCTGGTGGTGGGGGCTGGTGCACGATCAGCTCTATGCGGACGAGAGCCTGCGCCGCACGGTGCACACCCTGGTCGACGGTGTCACCGACGTGCGCGAGCGGGTGCGCCGCATCTATCACTGGGTGATCGAGAACACCCGGTATGTGGGCCTCGAGTTCGGTATCCATGGGTTTCTGCCGTACCGGGTGCCGCAGATCGTCCAGCGCGGCTTCGGCGACTGCAAAGACAAGGCGTCCCTCATCTACACGATGCTGCGCGAGGCCGGGATCGACGCGCGGATGGTGCTCCTTCGCACCCGACGCAACGGGGCCATCAACGATCTGCCCGCGTCGCTCTCGGTGTTCGACCACGCCATTGCCTACGTCCCCGAGCTCGATCTCTATCTCGATGGCACGGCCGAGTTTTCGGGTATCGAGGACTTCCCCGACATGGATCAAGGCGTAACCGTCTTGGTGGTCGGTCCCGACGCGAGCGGCGAAGTGCACGCCGAGCTGCGCCGTACGCCGGTGCTGCCGCCCGAGCGCAACCACCACGAGCGCACCCTGAACATCACGCTGAGCGCGGATGGCAGCGGCCGCATCCGCGCGAGCGAGACCATCCGTGGCTCGGGCGCTGCGTGGTTCCGCAACACCTTCCAGCCCACGGGCACCCGAGAGCAGCGCCTCGAGACCTGGTTCCGCGCGGTGGTGCCGGGCACCGACGTGACCGAGACCCACTTCAGTCACCTCGATGACTTCGATACCCCGGTGAGCTTCACCTTCGAGGCGACCGCTCCGACGCTCGCGCAGCGCGACGCTGATGGTCTACGTATCGCGGCGAGCGTGCTCTCGGACCTGACCCGCGCCATCGCGCGCACCGAGCACCGCTCGATGACCCTCGATCTCGGCGCGACCGAGTCGTACGTCGAGGATCGCACCATCACCTTGCCTGCGGGCTTCAGCGTCGGTGATCTGCCCGACGGTGGCGAGGCCCGGTCGCGCTACGGCACCGTGGTGATGCGAGTCACCGCCGAGGGCCGCGAGGTCACGGCCCACACCGAGCTGTCCATCGCGGTGGATACCGTGCCTCCCGCCGAGTACGCGGCCTTCCGGATTTGGGTGACCGCGGCGGACGCGATCCTTCGGCAGCGCATCACCCTGTCGCGAGGTGCGCGATGAATACGACGCTCCTCGCTCTCTCCGTGTCCGTTTCCCGCCTCCCGTCCACGAGCTCCATGACCCGCACGTTCTTCTCTCTCTGTCTCGCGCTCACGTTGGCCGCGGGCTGTGGCGGCGCTGGCCGTGGCGTGCGCCATCACGCCAATATCGACGACATCCGGGCCCGCGCCGCCGCGAATCCGAATGATCCAGACGCGCAGTCCGCGCTCGCGGAGGCCGAGCTCCTGCTCGAGGGCGGTGACCCGGCGCGGCAGCGCGCCGCGATCGATGGAGCGCTGCGGCTCTCACCGAACAGCGCGAGCCTGCATTACCTGTCGGCCGTCGAGCACGACACCCATGGTCTGCTGTCGAGCGCGCTCGATGAGCACCTCCAGGTGCTCGCGCTCGTCGCGGACGACACCGATCCCAGTTCGCGCGCGATGGCCGAGGTCTCGCTGGCGACCATCGCCGACTACGACGACAGCGTCCCCGATTTCGTGACCCGAGTGACGGCGGGGATAGGTCCGCTCGTCAGCTCACCCACGGTGCTCGGACCGGCCGCCTACAACGCAGCGAGCTCACTTCTGCTCGAGCTCGCGCATCGGCGCGGTGATCTGGAGGAGGTGCACACCCTCGCCAGCGCGATGGGCTGTGTGACCGAGGCCCGCGTCGCCGGACCTTTCGGTCCTCGCGCGCTCATGGGATTCGATCGCGAGCTTCCGCCCGATGCGCCCGGTCCGTTGGCGGATCACTACGCGCTCGGCCCCCACCGCGGCGATCGACCGACCCGCGACATCGACGCGCGCGGCTGCGTGCTCTCGCTGGGCACGGGACCCTTTCGCGGCGCGGGCTCGACGTTCATGGAGGCCGACGTGAGCGTGCATCACCCGGGTAGCTACCTGCTTCGCCTCGAGACCCCGAACACCGCGCGTCTGACCTTCGACGACGTCGAGATCGCGGTGATCGACCGGCGAAGTGAGCCCGGTCCTCGCGCCACGTTCCATCGCGTCGAGCTCACCGCGGGCAGCCACCGCTTGGGCCTCGAGATCGCGACCCGCCATCCCAACCCGGTCGCGATGATCTCGATGATCGAGGCAGCGGGCGATCCCAGCGTCCTCCTCGATGGCGAGGAGGGCCCTCTGGCGCGGTACCTCGCGGTCACCAGCCGCATCGCGCGGGGCGACTGGATCGCGGCGCGCGAGCTGCTCGGCGCCACCGCGAATGGGGAAGAAGCGCCGGTGCCGTTCTTGGTCGTGGCCAGCGCCATCGCCGTGAACGATCCGATCTTGGGCAGCACGCTCGGTCCCGACGAAGTGCGACGTCTGAGCCGCGCGGCCCTCGATCGCGATCCCGGAGCTTGGTACGCGTTCTTCGCGCGAGCGACGCTCGAGTTCCAAGGCGGCCGCGCCCCCGAGGCGACCGCGCTGCTGCGGACCGGCGTCGAGCGCTTCCCCGAGGTGGTGCTCTTCTCCACCACGCTGGTCGAGGCGCTGCGCGCGCAGGGCTTCGATGAGATGGCCGACGGGGTGCTGAGCACCGCGCGTGAGGCGCACCCACAGTCGTGTCGGGTGACCCGTGCGCTGTTGGACTCGGCGGTGCATCGCGGTCGGATGGGCGACGCGTCGGAGTTCACCGAGACGCTCGTGATCTGCGATGCGCGGACCGACGCGCGCTACCAGCATCTCATCCGGCAGCGGAATTGGGACGCGGCCCGGGGCGAACTCACCCGCCTCGCGGCGCTCGAGCCCCGCTCCAACCGCAGCGCTGTGGCGGACGCCGAGCTGGGTCTGGCCCGCGCCGAGGGCGACACCGCCCGGGCCTCTGCGATCCTGAGTGAGCTCGGTGAACTTCAGCCGCTGAACGAGGCGGTGGCGTTGCTCCGCACCGATCTGTTGCTCGCAGGTGGCGACGCGCGCGAGGCACGTGCGTTCCTCGACGGCGCCTTGACCCACGAGCCCTCCGCGATGCTGGCGCTGCGTCGCATCCGGCGCAGCGTGTTCGGCGCAGGCGAGCTCGAGAGCTATCGATTGAGCGGCGCTGAAGTCATCCAACGCTTCGAGGCCTCGGGGCATACGTACGAGGCGCCGCGGGTGCTGGTGCTCGACTATACGGTGACCCGGCTCTTCGAAGATGGAAGCACGCTCGAGCTCACCCACAACATCCTGCGGGAGCAGAGTGACGAGGCCGCCGAGGAGGACAGCCAGTTCTCTCCTCCCGAGGGTGCGCAGCTCTTGACCTTGCGCACGGTGAACGCGGACGGAACCCGGGTGGAGCCGGACGCTATCGCAGGGCTCGAGCACATCGAGATGGCCTCGGTCGAGGTCGGCGACTACGTCGAGTTCGAGTACCTGAGGGCGAGCGGGCCCGCCGAGCCCTACGAGGGCGGCGCGGTCGGTCCGCGCTTCTACTTCCAGAACTTCGAGACCCCGTTCGACTGGAGCACCCTCACCCTGATCGCCCCAGCGAGCATGGAGATCGTGGTCGATCCTCGGGGCCCCGCGCCCGAGACCGAGACCCGCACCGAGGGCGACTTGCGCATCTACCAGTGGCAGGTGCACCAGAGCGTGCCGGGTGTTCCCGAGCCGAGCGCCGTCGCGCCGCGTGAGGTCTTTCCCTCGGTGATGTGGGGCACGGGCGCGCGCTGGGAGCAGTACGTCGAGACCATCGAGGACATGCTCCTCGATCGGGATCTTCGCGATCCACTCGCGATGCGCCTGGTCGCCGAGATCGTGGGCAGCGACAGGTCCACGGCCGAGCAGAGAATGCAGCGCATCTATCACTGGGTGGTCGCTCACGTGGAGGAGAGCAGTGATCTCTTCGGGCAGGGCGCGACGATGACCCTCACGCGCACCGGCAGTCGCGCGCGGGTGCTGGTGTATCTGCTGGGCTTGGCGGGGATCGACGCGAGCCTCGCGATGGTGCGCGAGTTCAACGCAGACTCGACGGTCGGTACGCTGCCCGACGACGAGACCTACGGGACCTTGCTGGTGCGGGCGCGCGGCACCGAGGGACACCACTGGATGAGCACCGCACAACGCGGCGCGGGCTTCGGCGTGTTGCCTCCGCTCACCCGGGGGATGGACGCTATCCTGCTCGGCGGCGAAGGCTCGGGCGAGCGAGTGAACGTCTCGGCCATCGATCCCGAGAGCGAGGTGCGCACCGTCGAGGTGGACGTCTTCCTCGAGAGCGACGGCGGCGCGCGCTTCGAGGTCACCGAGACCTTCCGCGGCGCGGACGCGGCGGTGTGGCGACAGCAGCTCGAGAACGTCCCCGCGGCCGAGCTCGAGGATCTCTTCGATCAGGGCTACGTCTCGCGCCTCTTGCCAGGCGCGCACACCACGAGTCTGCGGGTGACGGGGCGCGAAGATCCGGAGATGGATCTGGCGCTGCGCTACGACTTCGAGGTCGGTGAGCTGGGCCGAGAGGTGCGCGGCGTGCAGCTCTTGCCGTCGCTCTATCCCACCATGTTGACGCCTTCGTATGCCCGTTTGGCGAGTCGCCACATGACGCAGGTGATAGGCGACGATCTCGCGATCGACGCACGGGTTCGGATCCACGTTCCCACCGGCGCGAGTCTCGGCACCCTGCCCGAGGATGAGCACATCACGGGACCGAACGAGGCGAGCGCGAGCTGGTCGGTGCAAGCGACGGACGATGGCGCCGTCGTCGAGCGTCGCGTCCGGGTGCCGCGCATGCGCGTGAGCCCAGAGGCCTATCCCGATCTCGCGCGCTTCTGCCGTCAGGTGGATGAGGCCGAGAGCTTCGAGCTCCGCGTGGAGCTGTAGGCGCGTAGCTGTCACGCGATCCAGCGTCCTTGAGGGCGGTGTGCTCGACGGATGGCATGGGTCCTGCTGAAGGAGCGTCGCGGGCTGTGCCCAGGAGGACTCGATGTCACTGTGTGCCACGAAGAGAATGGGCCGTTCGAGCATGTTGGGGTGTGCACTCATCGCGCTGGGATTCGCGTTCGCTCCGTCGCTGGCCAGCGCGCAGAGCACCGCTGGAGTCTGGGAACCAGCGTCCAGCGGCGCTTCTCTCTCGACGCCGAGTAGCGCTGGCGCTCCGACCGCGAGCGAGGTGGCCGAGGAGGCCTCCCGCGCCCACCGGGTACCCCGTCGCGGCTTGTTGACCGCGGGCATAGCGATCCTCGGCATCGCCTACGCGGGCGCAGCGGCGTGGGGTTCGTACTTCCTCGCGGACCTCCAGCTCGGGGTACCCAGCTGCAACGATCAGTACGGCGGCTGGCATTTCTTGCCGATCGCAGGCCCGCTGATCGGCATGTTCGCTGGGGGCGGGTGCATCCCCGACACGCTTCACTTCGAGGAGGCGGTGTTGCCGGTGGTCTTCACGGTGGGTCAGCTCGTGGGCCTCGCGCTGCTGGTGGCGGGCGCGGTGGGGCACGTGGTCGACATCCCGACGGTGAACATCACGGCGAACGCCGACGGAGCCTTGGTGCAGGTGGGAGGGAGCTTCTGATGCGCGCACTACCGATCGCGTTGCTCGTCGCCGTTGCGTTCGCTCTGCCGCTGAGCACCGCTTGCTATGCGCCGCGCATCGAGAGCTGCCGCGGCGCGGTCGAGGACTCCTCCTCCGTCGAGGAGGTTCGGCTCATCGACGTGAACAACCCGCTGGCCTTCGAGATCGCGACCGGCCAGGTCGGGTATCGCGTCGAGGCCCCGGGGCTCGAGGGCTCGTGTATCTCCGTGCACAGCGAGCTCCTCCGCGACGGCGCCGTCATTCACACGCTGGACACTACGCTCGTGGTTCGCGATGTCGACGGCGTGCCTACCTCGAGCCGCCTCCATCACTACCGATCTGGCGACATGGTGCGCGTCACGACGCTGGGGCGCACGATCGAGGCACGGGTCGCGGATTCCTTCGAGTTCCGTGACGCGGGCGTCGTCGACGGCGGCTTCCGACCCGACGCGCTCCTTCCCTCGGACACGCCTATTCCTTTCGATGCGGGGATCGACGATGCGGGGATCGACGATGCAGGCCTCGACGATGCGGGCATCGAAGACGGAGGCATCGACGATGCGGGGCCCGAGAGCGACGCCGCAATGGATGGCGACGCGGCTGATGACGACGCAGGCTGACGGCGACGCGGGCGAACCCGACGAGCGCGTGAGCCCGTTCGCCATCGGTGCGATGATCGATGCGTGACGTGCTTGCCGCAGTCGTTCTATGCGCGCGATGCGCTCGAGGTCGCACGCGACTTGCTGGGCAAGCACTTGGTCGCGGGCCCCATCGTGCTCCGCATCAGCGAGGTCGAGGCGTACCGCTGGCCGAACGATACCGCGAGCCACTGCCGCATGGGTCGCACCGCACGGAACGCACCGATGTGGGGACCCGCGGGTCACGCGTACGTCTATCTCTGTTACGGCATCCATCGGATGCTGAACGTGGTGACCAACCAGCAAGGGGAGGGCGCTGCGGTGCTCATTCGCGCGTGCGAACCGGTGGCGGGGCTCGCCGAGATCGAAGAACGTCGCGGCGGGGTGAAGGGGCCCGCGATGCTCACCGGCCCCGGCAAGGTCGGCAGCGCGCTCGCGCTCACCCTCGACCAGAGCGGCGCGCCGCTGTTCGGGGGCGCGCCATTGGAACTGCACGACGCGCCCACTGTGAAGCAGCTGATCGCGGGCCCCCGCATCGGCATCGACTTCGCGTCGGCTCCAGATCGCCGCGCGCCCTACCGCCTTGCCATCGCAGAGAGCCCATGGGTGAGCCACCGACGGGGTCTCGAGCCCGCCGGCTGAACTCTGTTGGTTCGTGCCGGCCCCCCGTGCCAGGCTCGCGCCCCCCATGAGCTTTGTGTCCCTCGGTCGCTTCGCTGGAGAAGCCCACTTCGACCCGTCTTCGATCAGCATGATCGGCTCACAGGTGCGCTCGCCGCTCTACGTGGTGCGCGACCCGAACACCGGCGCCATAGGCCTGAGCGCCAACGGTCAGCTCGATGCGAATGGCGCGCACGACGTGCTCGCGATCTTGCCCGCGCTCTATCCGGAGTGGCTGGGCGATCGGAGCTTTCAGGAGGCGCATCGGGTGCGCTTTCCCTACGTGACTGGCGCCATGGCGAACGGGATCGCGACCACCGAGCTGGTGATAGCGATGGCCAAAGCCCACATGCTGGGCTTCTTCGGCGCGGCAGGCCTCTCGTACGAGCGGGTGTCGATGGCAATCGATGAGCTCCTGAGCGCGCTGGGACCGGGCGATGGCGACTACCGCTGGGGCGTGAACCTGATCCACTCGCCCAACGAGCCGGCCTTGGAAGCCCGCGTCGCCGACATGCTGGTGGAGCGCGGGGTGACCCACGTCGAGGCCTCGGCGTTCATGTCGCTCACACCTGCGATCGTCCGCTACGCGTGCTCGGGTCTGCGCGAAGTGAGCGGCCGTATCGAGCGTCGACACCATGTCTTCGCGAAGATCTCCCGGCCGGAGGTGGCGACGCCGTTTCTCTCGCCCGCGCCCGCGGCCATCCTCGATGCGCTGGTGAGACAGGGCAAGCTCACCGCGGATGAAGCGCGCCTCGCGCGTCACGTGCCGTTGGCCGAGGACATCACGGTCGAGAGCGACTCGGGAGGACACACCGATAATCGCCCGCTCGTCGCGCTCTTGCCGCTGATTGTTTCCTTGCGGGATCGGCTCGCGGCGCAGCATGGGTATGCCCGGCGGGTGCGGGTCGGCGCGGCCGGCGGATTGGGGACCCCGGCATCGATCGCCGGAGCGTTCCAGCTGGGCGCGGCGTACGTGCTGACGGGCTCGGTGAACCAAGCGGCCATCGAGTCGGGCTTGGCGACAGATGGCAAGCTGATGCTGGCGCAGGCGGGGATTGCGGACGTGACGATGGCGCCTGCGGCCGACATGTTCGAGCTCGGCGTCGATCTCCAGGTGCTCAAGCGAGGCACGATGTTCGCGCCGCGGGCGAGTCGCTTGTACGAGGCATACCTGCGGTATCCGTCGCTCGAAGCCATCCCGCCAGAGGCGCGCGCCAAGCTCGAGAAAGAGTCGCTCGGCGCCACCTTCGATCACGTGTGGAACGAGACTGAAGGGTTCTGGTCCAAGCGCGATCCGGGTGAGCTCGACAAGGCTGCCAAGGACCCCAAGCACAAGATGGCGCTCTGCTTCCGCTGGTATCTGGGTCTCTCGTCGCGTTGGGCGATCGTGGGAGAGGCGAGTCGCAAGCTCGACTACCAGATCTGGTGTGGTCCCGCGATGGGCGCCTTCAACGACTGGGTGAAGGGCAGCTTCCTCGAGCCCCCCGAGGCCCGCACGGCGGTGCAGATCGCGCTGAACCTGATGGAGGGCGCGGCGGTCCTCACCCGAATGCACCAGCTCCGCACCTACGGCGCGGCCATCCCCGAGAGCGCCTTCCGTTTCGAGCCCCGCCCGCTCGGCTGAGTTCGGCGGAGGGGGTCAGGCGCTTCGCAACTTCAGGTAGCCAGCGATCATGAAAGCGAGCTCGTCGATCAACGTCGAGCGCGCCATGAGGCTGCCGTCCTCGCCCGTCGCCCAGCGGTGGGTCGCGGACTCGAGCAGCAGGACGATCATCTTGGCTGCGACCACGGGCCGCGCGATCGCGCGCGCCCGCAGCACCGACGACAACGCCGTCACCATCTCGCCCTCGAGCGCCGCGATGCGCGCGCGGATGCGGGATCTCGTCGGTCAGCGCGCGATGGAGGCGAGGGTCGTCCTGGTGGAGCTCGACCATCACCGTGGCGAGCGCCCGCGCGAGCGCAGGCATGGTGATGCGCGGCGCGCGCCGCGACCGGCTGTGGGCGCTCGGTCGCCTACAGCTGCACCTCGCCGACTTCTTCCGGTAGGCGACTCACGTCCGGGGGCTCCGCGACGCGAATCCTATCGAGCACGATCAGCGGACTCTCGCCGACGTACGGGCGCTCGCCAAAGCACAGCTCGTAGAGCATCACCCCGAGTTCGAACTGATCGCTTTGGCTGGTGATGGCTCGCTTCTCGATCTGCTCGGGCGACATGTACGCGTACTTGCCGCGTCGCAGATGCGCTTGGGTGGTCTCGGCCGCGTGGGCTTGCTTGGCGATCCCGAAGTCGCCCAGCTTCACGTGACCCTCCAGCGACACCAGCACGTTCTGCGGCGACACGTCGCGATGGATGGACCCAAACGAACGGCGAGCTCGCGATCGAGATCGAAGATCTGAAGAGCCGCAACGGCACCTCGGTCGACGGCACCAAAGTCAGTCGTGCCGAGCTTCGTCTCGGTGCCACGCTCAAAGTCGGCAAGACCTCGCTCCGGGTCAGCGCGACCCCGCAGCGCCTGAACCTGAAGCCCAGTGAAGCCCGCCGCTTTGGTGAGCTGAACAGCTCGCGCATCGCGAGCGAGTCGCCCCACGCAGCGCCCACCGTCGCGCGCACCAGCAGGTGCTCGAAGAGCACCAGGCCATGCCGCTGATCGCCTCAGGAGAGATCCGTGCCGCTTCCGCGTAACATCGCCGCATGAGCCTCTGGCGAGCGTTGCAGCAGGGCATTGGTTGGCGGGTGGGTCGTGAGATCGCCGAAGACCTGATCGCGGGCGGCAAACGCAAGCCAGAGAAGCCGCGCGAAGAGAGCCCGGAGCAGCGAGACCGTCGGATCGCCGCCGCGATGGCACAGGCGGAGAAGAGAGCCCACGAGGCCAAGAAGGCCGCCGAGCGTGATCGGAAGGAAGTCGACCGAGAGCTCGCGAAGCTCAAGAAAGACCTCGGCAAGAAGTGAGCGTCAGGCGACGCGCTGCGGGAAGCGCACCAGCACGATGTATCCGGCGCGCAGCAGGGTCGGGTCCATACGGACGGTGAGTTGAGCCACGGTGGGCAGCTCGGCCAGCTCGCTCTCGGCGACCTCATAGGCGTGCAGCGGTGGATCGATCCGTAAACCGTGCTCCAGCGCAACGTGACCCGCGTGTTCGAGTTGGCGAGCGACGTCCTCGGTGATCTGGAATGCGGCCTGTGCCGCCGCCAGTTCGTAGCGCAGCGCGAGCCACACCCCGCCTGCTAGGTTGCGCTGCGCAAACTCCCGCTGACGAACGAGATGTCGTGAGCGAACCGCGCGGGCGCGCCGGTGCAGGGACTCGAGGCTCATACAATCCTACCCAGCCGCTCGAGAAGCATGCCTATTCGAGCCCGGTGCGCAGACGCCTCTGGCATCCCGACCCGATCGGGCAGGAGCGAGAGCGCGGTGAGGTTGGCGCGCAGCGTCCATCGATCGACGGGATCGAGCACGGCCTCCCGGAGAAGTAGCGCGTCCTCGTCACCGGGCGCCCAGGTCAGCATGATGCCCAGCACGACCAAGAGATCCCGATCGTACTTGTCGCCGGATCGATCGGTCAGCAGCTTTTCGAGCGCCAGGGATGCGGTGCTGGGCAGCGGCACCACGACGCCCTCGATGTCCGGGCGCAGCCCGGGCTCGAGGACGCCCAACGTACCGAACACCAACAGGGGTAGCTCCGCGTCCTCGAACACGAACGCCTCCCCAATTCTCGGGGCGCCAGGCTCCATCCCGAGGAAGTTGGCCTCGATCAGCGCGTCGCTCTCGGGGATCCAAACGGAGGGTTCCGGATCGGACCGGCGCAACCCCTTCACATCGCGGAGCGCACGTTTGACGGCGTCGTGGACGGCGAGAGGGATCGCCAGATCCACGTCTTGGGAGACCACCAGGGTCGATGCGCCACCCGGCTCGAGCAGGTTCGGGACCTCGGAGCCGACCACCATCACGCCCGACACTGCGAGCACGGGCTCCAGAGCGTGCAGGGTGGCTATGAGGCGATCTCGGAACGACACGGGTAGCAGTATAGAGGGTTCGGCCGCCGCCGACGGCGCGTGTGATCTCACGTTGGGATAGAGTGCCGGCGATGCGGCGATGTGCGTTGGTGTTGGTGCTCGGTCTCTGGGCCTGTGGTGGTGAGGTGACCTTGGAGCGCGCGCACGACGAGCGCGAGGTCGACACCGTCGGCGATGAGCGACCCGCTGCCGCGAGCGCGCGCGATCTGGCTGCCGCCGCCTCGTTCGCCGATCTCGCGAGCGCCGCGCGGCGGCAGGACGATCTTCGCGATCAAGACTCGAGCGCGGGCTGCCTGCTACGGCGTTCGCCCGACGCGTTTCGACTCGAGGCCGATCTGGCGGTCGCCATCCGCCCGTTGCCCGCGCCCGAGGCCGACCTCGATGCACGGATGGCGAGCGATGGACCCGCGCGCGTGCTCACCCGTTACGGCGCCTACGGCGAGAGCGATGATCTCGGGCTGGTGGCGTTGACCACCACCGCGCCGCCTCGGGGGAGCGTCGCTGACGCGGTCGGTCTCGTGGTGGTGGTCACCGATCGCGGCGCGTACGCGCGTCGCACCGACGGGGCCTTCGGCGCGGTGACGCCGCGACCGCTCGAGGAGCTATTGGGCACACTCCCTTTCAGCGAGGTCTCCACCACTTTCGTGACCGCCGAGGCCGGGGTTCCCCTGACCACGCTCTATGAGGCGCTGCGTCTGTTGCCCAGCACACTCGCCGGCGACGTCGGGCTCGCGGTGGCGTTGGAGCGCGGCGTGGTGCTCCCCGATCGCATCGCGCTCGAAGAAGACGAAGCGCCGCTGTGCGAGGCGCTCTCGGCGACCGATGCCCCGACCTCCGATACGTTGGGTGCCACCGAGCTGCGCGCCGGCATAGCGAGGCTCTCCGGGTCCGTCTCTATCTGTGTCGGTACGACGCCCGGCCCCGGGGCGCGGGGCGGCCGCATGGAGCTGATGGCCCGCATCATCGATGGCGGGACGGTGGGTGAGGCCTGCATCCGGGCTGACGACACCGCAGACGCTCACCTGCGGGCCTGCGTACTCCGCGCCGCGCGAGCGCTCGTGTTCGCCGATCCCGACGGGGTAGTGGACTTCGCGGTGCCCTTGGTGCTCGAGCCCGGGACCATTCATCGCCAGCGCGCCACCTGCGACTGAAGCGCAGTTGCCATGCGGTCCCTCCCCGTCGATCATGGGCGGATGCTTCGCTGTAGCCAACGAGAGCACCAGCTGTACCCGCGTCACCGACGGGATGGGGTGCGATGTCGACCGCTGCACCTCCAGCGGCACGGGCACGTGCATGAGGGGATCGTGCGGCGGCTTCAGCGACTGCCCCGCGCCCTGCATCTGCACGTTATCGGGAGGGTGCGCCTTGTGAGGTAGCCACTCCACACGCGAAGGGTTGTCATGCGGGCCATCACAGCCGACACTCGTCCGATGGCCCGTTGTTCGTCGGTCGTGCTCCTCTCTTTGCTTTTCGCTGCGTGTGCTCCCTCGGCGACCCAGCTGGTCGTGGTGGTCGACACCGACATGGCGATCCCGGGTGAGATCGACGAGGTGCGGCTCACGGTGACCGGGCCCGATGGCACCTCCGAGGTCGAGATGCGGAGCGTGGCCAGCCGGATGGCGTTGCCGCTGAGCGTCGGGGTGGTAGCCGACGGCGAGGTGTTGGGTCCGATCGACGTGATCGCGAGCGGCTACCGCGACGGAACGTTCGTCATCGATCGCACGGCGTCGGTGACTCTGGTGCGGGGCGAGACCCGAGTGCTCTCGCTCTTTCTGCTCGCGAATTGCCGGAACGTGGACTGCGATCCTGGCGAGACCTGCGGTGAAGGAGGCACGTGCCGCGGCGAAGTGATCGTTGATCTGCCGCCCTTCACCGGAATCCTCCCCAGCATCGACGCGGGCATCGACGGGCCGGCCCCGATGGACGGGAGCACCGACACCCGCCGTGACGCACCCGCGGAGGACGTCGCGATGGCGGACGTTCCTCCGGTGGCCTGCACCAGCGATAGCGACTGCGACGACGGCATCGCGTGCACGACCGATCGCTGCGGCGGGACGGCCTGTGAGTACACCGGCAACGACGCGGCGTGCGACGACGGCAACGTGTGCACCGACGATGTGTGCACGGCCGGGATTGGCTGCGAAGCGCGGAACAACACCTCCCCATGCGCGGATGACGTGTACTGCAATGGCACGGATGTGTGCGCTGGCGGCGCGTGCACCCACCCGGGCGATCCCTGCACCGCGCCGACGAGCTGCGATGAGACAGCGAACGCCTGCGTAGGCTGTTTGACGCGCGCCGATTGTCCTACCGACACGATGGGCGCCTGGGGAAGCTGCGACTACATGGGCGACTGCGACGCCAGCGCGACGCGGATGAGGACCGATCTGACCTACGCCTGCACCGCCGGCATGTGCGCCGCGAGCCCGGCCGTGGTGAACGAGGCGTGCAATCGAGTGACCGAGGACACCAGCTGCGGTGTCGGCTCGTGCGGCACCTACGGCTCGTGCGGTGGCTTCACGGGGACCTGCGGCCAGTCGGGCACCGAGACCCGCACTTGCAATGATCTCTTGTGCACCTCGGGCGCGTGCATGGCGCGCCCTCGGATGGAGAGCCGGTCCTGCAGCCGAGTCACCAACGGCACGGCGTGCGGAACCAGCTGCGGTAGCTGGGGCGGGTGCGGCTACGGCAGCAGCTGCGCGACGGCCGGCACCCAGAGCCGTACCTGCGCCGACAGCGTCTGCACCGGCGGCACCTGCGCTGCCGGCTCACCACGCACCGAGATGCAGGCGTGCGGCACCCGAATCACCACCGGCGTCGACTGCGGCTCGACCTGCGGCGTGCCTGGCCCCTGCGGTGGCTTCGTCGACGTCTGTGATCAGAGCGGGACCGCGACCAGTACCTGCACCCCGCGCACCTGCGCGGGCGGGAGCTGTGTGACGGGCAGCCCGACGGGCATGTCCGTGGCCTGTACCCGGGTGACGACCGGCATGACGTGCGATGTGGACACCTGCAGCATGGGCGCGGGCACGTGCGGCGCGGGCCGATGCATGGGGTCGAGCTACTGCGGCGGTGACTGCACGTGCAACAACAACGTCCCCAACGGCACCTGCGTCGATACCACGCCGCCCATCTCGCTCTGCGCCATCGCCATCGAGTAGTCAGCGCACCTCGAAGGACTGTGCCGAGACCGTCCGTCCCGCGCGGTCCCGCACCAAGAGCGTCCAGTTGCCGGGCTCGCTCACGTGGGACGAGTACGCCCAGGTGCGGTGGCGCGCGACGTGCGCGGGCACCTCGAGCTCGACCAAGCCCACCCGAAGGCCGGTCTCGTGCTCGAAGATCACCTCGACTTCCGTGTTCTCGCCGGTGTTCGCCAGATCGACGAACGCATAGACCCGATCGCCATCGATCGCGTCGATGTTCGAGAGCTCGTCGATGGGCTCGCGATTCTCGATGCCGTGGGTGACGACGAGGCGGCGAGCGCGCAGGCCTTCACCGTCGTCTTGGGGAGCGGGCAGCACCGGCGCGGGAAGGGGCGCGGGCCGTTCCATCGTGCTGGTCGGGCGGGTGGTCGTAGCGAGGGTGGTGTGGCCTGTGACCTCGGCGTGAGGTGCAGGATCGCCTATCTCGCGGTCGACCGACGAAGGCACCGCGCACTCGGTGGTGCTCGCGGCGTGCGGCACATCATCGTGGGTGGTGATCGCGGCGGTCACGACCCCCACGCTCGCCAAGCCCAAGGTCGCTGCCAGGACCATCCACATCGTCGTTGAGCGCGTCATCTCGATCTCCTCGTCTCTCATGCCCACGCAGAGCGCGCGGTGCTGGCCGGCGATAGAGCAGCGCGCGTGCCATCGGGCTTTCCGCAGGGATCCGCTGATGTTCGAGCCATGGCGTCGCAGCAGGGACGCGCCGACGCGGCTCGCTCGCCGCGCTCAGGTTGCTACCGTCCGCGATGCGCTCGCCCACTGATGACGAAGACGACGAGGCCGCGCAGGAAGCCGCCGAAGAAGCGCGCCAGAAGCTCGCCAAGGGCCCGCTCTACATGACGCCGCGGGGGCACACGATCCTCGTCGACGAGCTCGCCGCACTCGGCGCCGAGCGCGCCAAGGTGGTGCAGACCGTCAGCGACGCGGCGGCCGAGGGCGATCGTTCGGAGAACGCCGAGTACATCTACGGCAAGCGGCGCCTGAGGCAGATCGACGGCCGCATGCGTCGGGTGCGCAAGATCATCGAGGCCGCCGTCCTCATCGATCCCACGCTCGATCGCGGCGATCGGATCTTCTTCGGCGCCACCGTCATCCTAGAGAGCGCCGTTCTCGAGGGCGCCGTCCTCACGGGCGCCGAGCAGGTCACCTACCAACTCGTGGGCGAGCACGAGACCGACGCCGCGCTGCACCGCATCAGCTTTCAGTCGCCGCTGGGCGTCGCGCTGCTCAAGAAGGAAGTCGACGACGTCGTGCGGGTCGAGACCCCGAGCGGCCGCCGCACCTACATGGTGATCGCGGTGCGCTACGAGTGACCGCGATCGACGTGATCAGGAGAGCGAGGCGCGCACGGTTGGGGTGAGCCAGCTGAAAGTCGACGCCACCAGCTCCAGGCTCGGGGTGATCTCGAAGAACGCCGGCGCGTCCTTCCTGCGATCGGCGAGCACCCGCTCCAGACCCATCGAGACCGTGCTCGCCTCGGGATCGGAATCACCCCGGGGGCAGACCTCGATGTCCCGCAAACGAAGGTGCTCGCGGAGGCCGGGGAGCTTGGACTCGTAGGGCGTCCACGCATCGAGCGCGACGCCGTGTGGTGAGAACAACCGAAGGGTCCCCCGATGATTCGCGAGCACGCTGCGCGATCCGGGTCCCAGGCCCGGGGTGTTCACGAGCACGGCGCCGCACGGCAAGGGTCCCGCGTCTCCGAACACCAGACGCTCGTGGCTGATCACGGGATCTCGCTCGTAGGCTGCGCGCTCGCCCGGTGCCGGCTCGAGGTAGCGCGCGTGCTCATACGGATGCACCGAGATCACCGCCCGCGGATAGCGATCGAGCAACCAAGCGAGCGACTGGTAGCGCAGCGTGGTGAGCACGATCTGCTCGATCCGTTCGGGATCGATAGGCGGCGTGCTTCGCGCATCGAGCGCCCGATGGCGCAGCGGATGGCGCTGGGCGAAGCGCTCGAAGAACGGCGTGACCCGCACGTCGCTGCTGGGATCGATCAGCGTGCGATCGATCTGCCAAATCCGGCGCTCGACGCTCACGAAGGCGGGGAGAGAGAAAGCGAACGGTGAGCGCAGCGTAGGCAGCGCCAACTCGCGCTCCAGCACCATGCGCTCGCCTGTGTGACACCGGACCTCGACACTCGCTCCAGCGCGCACGGCCTCAGCGAGCGCCTCGCCTGCGTTGCGCAGGGCGAGCAGGCGCCGCCTGGGCGAAGGATCCGCGCTCGCTGCCTCGAGCAAAGCGAACGCGGCGTCGATCACGTCCCCTGGCCCGCCTTGATCGCGTGGTAGCTCTTGCCGGGCTCGGTGCTGGTCTCGGTGGGCAAGCCTGCCCGCTCCCAGCCCGCCTCGGTGACCGCGCCAAACGCGTCGCGCGCTCCGCCCCAGCCTGCGCGCTGATCGACGACGTCCGTGAAGCCCGCGCCGAGCAACAGCCCCGCGGCCTTCAGCGAGCGGCCGCCAGCGAGACAACCGACCACGATCTTGGCGTCCTTCTCGAAGCGCCCCTGCACGACCGAGACGAAGTCGGGCTCGGTCACCGGGACGTTGAACGCGCCCTTGGGATGCCCGGCCTCGAACTCGGCCACCGCGCGCACGTCGATGTAGACGTAGCCCCGATCGATCAAGGTATGGGCTTCGGCGGGGTTCACGCGGCGGATCTCGGTCATGGGGCATCTTCCTCGGGGCGCTGTCCCCCGGTGGCTTTCAATGCGTCGCGGAGGAACAGATCCTCCAACGTCTCGCGCTGCTCGTGCAGCTGCACCACGCGCGCCTCGTGCTCCAAGGCGAGCTTCAGCACCGCCTGCGCGCCGCCGTCGCCCTCGACCGTCACCCGAAGGCGCTCGGGCCCGGGAGCTCGCTCGGTGGTGCAGCCGGGCAATGCATCGAGCGCGCTCTTCAGCCCATCGCTCGCGTGCTCGAGCTCGAGCTCGGTGCGCCGCACCTCGGGCCGCAAGAGCGTCGAGAGCGCGCCGTACGCGGTGACCTTGCCCTGATGCACGATGGCGACCCGATCGCAGAGCATCTCCACGTCGCTGAGGATGTGGCTGGTGAAGAGGATGGTCTTGCCGCGCGCGCGCTCTTCCAGGATCAGATCGCGCACCTCTTTGCGACCGATCGGATCGAGGCCGCTCATGGGCTCATCGAGGATGATCAGCTCGGGGTCGTGAAGGAGCGCCTGCGCGAGACCAATCCGCTGGGTCATCCCCTTGCTGAAGCGGCCGATCGGTCGATCGATCGCGTGCCGCAGACCCACCCGGGAGATCAGCTCCTCCGAGCGTGCTTTTCGCTTGGCTGCGTCCATCCCGCAGAGGCGCCCGCACAGATCGAGGAACTCGTGCGCCTTGAGGTACTGGTAGACGTAGGGGTTCTCCGGCAGGTACCCCAAGCGCGCCATCTCGCTCGGGCCGGGGCTCTCTTTGCCGAAGAGCTCGAGCTTCCCAGAGGTAGGGAATATCAGCCCCAAGAGCATCTTGATGGTGGTGGTCTTGCCCGCGCCGTTGGGCCCGAGGATCCCGAAGATCTCACCCTTGTGTACCTCGAAGTCCACGCCCCGCACCGCCTCGACGCGCTTGCGAAAGAAGCCGAGCACGAACGTCTTGTGCAGCGCTTTCACCGACAGCACCGTCTCGGCCGCGCTCGTCACGGGCGCAGGCGCGCTCGCCCCATTTACCTCGTCGCGCGTCGCGTCGGTCGTGTCCTCTGTCGCTTCGGTGTGGGTCACAGCGGAGCTGAGCCTTACCGGACCCCGCCGCCGTTGGGAAGCCCTCGCGCGACCCATCCAGCGGAGGCTGGTCCATACTCGCGTCCCTCGTGTCCCCCGAATCCTCTACCGCCGTGCCCCCTACCGCTGTGCCCCCCGCGTCGCCCGAGCTCGTGGAGCTCCTCGCCCATGCCAGGCGCGTCCCGCATCACCGGCTGGGGATCCGCGAGCTCACCGCCGCCGGATCGATCGCTACCCGCATCGAGTCCCTGCACCAAGCGCTCACATCGATCGATGAGCGCGCGTCGCTGGCGTTGGCGCTGAGTCTCGCGGGCGAGCGTGCTCTGCCGGCGACCGCGCTCACCCAGCTCTTGCCCGACGTCGAAGACCCCCGACTCACCGCGTTCTTCGTCGGCGGCGCGAGCGGCGATCGGGTGTCGGTCATCGGCGCGCTGCTCGATGACGAGGTGCTCACCGAGGACGCGGAGGCGATGCTCTTGTGGCTCGCGACCGAGCGCCTGGAGCTCGCATCACCGCTCGATACACACTGGCGGGTGCGCGCGCGGCGCTTGGCGCGAAGGCTCCCCGACGCCGAGGACACGGTAGCGTTCCTCGGCACCGCCATCGCGCGCTTCACCGAGCCCGCCGTGCAGCTCCTGGCCGAGCCACTCCTAGCGAAAGCCGCGACACCCACGCTCGTTCGGGTTCAGAAGGCGCAAGCGGCCGAGGTCCTCGCGATCTTCGATGGAACGATAGGCGACGTGCTCGAGGACGAGGAGGCGCCGCGCCTCTTGGCGACGGTCACCGTCAAGAGCGCGGGCCCCAAGGTGGGCCGCAATGATTCGTGCCCCTGCGGCAGCGGCAAGAAGTACAAGAAGTGCCACGAGGGCAAAGACGAGGGTGTGCGAGCACCGAACGCCGCCATCGATCCCGCGGGCTTGAGCGCCAAGGACCTGCCCTACCTTCGCGTCGCCGAGATCGCCGGGCTCGATGTGCGTCGCCTGAAGAAGGACACGCTGTTGGCCGCGCTCGATCGCGCGAGCACGTTCCGCCGGTGGTCGCTGGCCCAGCGCTGCGCCGATGCGCTCGCCGAGCTGCACGGCGACGGGAACGCGCACCTCGATCTCGCGCTGCGCGCGGTCGACTCCGGTCGACGCGACGTGATCGATCGGTTGATGGCGCGGTGGACCGAGGACGACCTGCCGCCCGAGCTCTCCATCTACCGCGCGATCCAGCAGGCCGCCCCCGCGCTCGAGCCGCTGAGCGCGCTGAGCACCCAGCTGATGGCCGATCCGAAGGCGCCGCTCTTCGATCTCGCGCTCGGGCTCTTGCTGCGCGCGCCGGGTATCGGGATCCCGGTCGCGCGCGGCTTGGTGCCCGAGCTGCCCCTAGAGGACGGTGACGCGCTGGTGGCGGAGATCGAGCGGGCCCGCGACGTGCTCGATCTGCCGCCCGGCGATCCGGCGCTCGATCTGGTCGCCGCGCTGGACGACGACGACACGAGGCGAGCTCGCTTCGAGCTCGCGACCCAAGAGCTCACTGAGGAGCGCGATTCATTGCGGGCCTCGCTGGCGCGCAGCAACGAGGCCCTGTCGGCCCGCGGCGCCGAGGTGATCAGCCTCGCGATGCGCCTGGAGGAGGCCGAGGACGAGGTCGCCAAGAAGAGCATCGAGCGACCGAACGAGGCAGCGAACGCAGCGCGCGCGCCCGACGCGGAGCGCAAGAAGCTGAGCGCCCGCATCGACGAACTCAAAGCCCTGGTGCAGGAGGGGAATCGCGAGCGCGCGGAGCTGCGCCGTCAGATTACCGATCTGAGCGAAGAGCTCGCCTCCCGCAGCGAGCAACTGCGAACCACAGCCGAGGAGCCCGACGAGTCCGATACGGACGAAGAGCACGCTTCTCCCCGAGTCCCGATCGTCCCGGTGTTTTCGCGCGTCGCCCGCGAATCCCTGTCTTCGTTTCCCCTCCGGATCCGCAAACAAGCCATCGAGCTCTCCGCGACCTTGGCCAGCGGTGAGCCCTCGGCCTGGCGTAACGTCAAACAGATGGAGGGTGTCAGCAAAGTCTGGAGCGCTCGCCTAGGCATCCACGTGCGGCTCTTGTTCCGAGTCCACGACGATCACCTCGAGGTCCTCGATGTGGTCACCAGAGAAGACCTGCTCAAAGTCCTAGAGCGCTGGCGCTGACCAAACCCCCATTCAGCGCGAGGACGCAGCGCGCGTTCGTCTCGGCCGTCGCCTCCGCCCGCCGATGACGTCCCTCGACGACGAACGCGTCGACACCAAGCCGCCGAGCGAGTGACACCCTACGAGTCGGTACGTGCTCGGGGCGAAGATGGCCGATCCACCTCACCGAGCTGGACCGTGAGCTGACGTAGGGCCTCGATCTCTTCGGACGTCCAGCCTCGTGCGTCGCACCACCCGAGGAGCTGACGCGAGACCTCGATGAGGTTTCGGTTGAACGCGGCCGGCTCGACCCGTTGAACGACGACGACCCTGCGGGTCGGCGCCCTTCGGATGGCCAGCACCTTCATCGCCCCTGCGTGCCACTCGAGCTCGACGCCGAGGGGACCCTCGAAGAACGAGATGTAGCGCGACGCTGGCGGGTCGTGGGCGACCTCGAGGATCGCGCGCGCGATCTGAATGAGGATGGCGACCGCGAAGTCGTCCCAGCCCTTCGCGGGGAAGTCGCCTGTGGGGAACGTCAGCCAGATCCCCGCGCTGACGGTGCCCCCGGCGTTCATCTGGAGTACGCGGTCGTCGAGCACGATCATCGGGTTCTGGCTGTCTTCATTGGGGTGTGCCTCATAGCCCGGACTCAGCTCGGGGGGACGAAGACGCCTCGAGCGAGCCGGGCCTCGACCTCGATCAGCGCGTCTCTTCGGGCCCGCGCGGGTGTGGTGTCGGGGATCGGCCCGCAGGTTCGGCCCACTTCGGCGAGGCGCGCTTCGATCGCGGCGCGCTGGGCAGTGACTTCGGCGCGCACCCGATTGAGGTCGACTACCTGGTGCGCCGCCAGTGCAGCGGCGAGCTCTGCCCGCGCTCGGATATGCGTGGCCTCTGCGGCTTCGAGCGGGGCGCCGCCTTGGGTGCGCGCGACCTCGCGATCGACGTAGGCCTCGATCGCGGAGAGCTGGACCGCCGTCGCGTCACGCTGCGCAGTCGCGGGCGCGCTCGTGAGGACGACCGACGAAGCGATCGCTACCGCGAGGAAGGGCCATATCGCGGAAGCGAGCGAGAGCTTCACAGCTCGAAGAACTCGGCGATGGTGTCGACCACCCGCTCGACCTGCTCGATGCGGAGCTCGGCGAAGATCGGGAGCGCCAGCACCTCGCGGGCGGCGCGCTCCGTCTCGGGCAGCGATCCGGTGTTCAGCGACTCGAAGCAGTGCTGTTGATGCAACGGGATCGGGTAGTAGACGTCGGTGCCTATCTTCCGCGAGGTCAAGAACGCGCGCAGCTCGTCGCGGCTCTTGCCCGGCACCTCGGGGACTCGAATCACGTACTGGTGGTAGGTGTGTCCTGCCGCGACCCGCTTGGGCGTGGTGACGTAGTGCGGTGAGAGGCCGCTCTCCATGAAGAGCAGATCGTAGAGCGAGGCATGATCGCGGCGCGCTTCGATCCAGCCGCTCAAGTGCGGGAGCTTCACCCGCAACACCGCGGCCTGTAGGGAATCGATCCGGAAGTTGCCGCCCACCAGCTCGTGCACGTAGCGCTGACGTGAGCCGTGCACCCGGAGCATGCGGAGGCGCAGCGCGAGATCGGAGTCGTCGGTGGTGCAGAGGCCCGCGTCGCCGAAGCCGCCCAGGTTCTTGGTGGGATAAAACGAGAAGCAGCCGATGGCGCCAAGGGTGCCGGCCTGGCCGTAGTCGGTGACGGCGCCGATGGCCTGCGCCGCGTCCTCGATGAGCGGGATGGAGAACGCACCGGCGAGCTCGCGCAGGATGCTCATGTCGCAGGGCTGACCGTAGAGGTGCACCGGCATGATCGCGCGGGTGTGCTCGGTGACGGCCGCGGGGACCTGGCCCAGATCCAGATTGAAGGTGACCGGGTCGATGTCGACGAAGACGGGCTTGGCGCCGACCCGGGCGATCGCGCCGCCGGTCGCGAAGAAGGTGAACGACGTGGTGACCACCTCGTCGCCCTGGCCGACCCCGAGCGCCATCAACGCAGCGATCAATGCGTCGGTCCCGCTCGAGACCCCGATCGCGTGAGCGCAACCGATGGAAGCGGCGATCTCCTGCTCGAAGGCCTCGACCTCGCTCCCCAGCACGAACGCGTTCTTGGCGAACAACCGATCGAAGGCCTCGCGCACCGCCGGCAACAACGGCGCGTTCTGCGCGGTGAGGTCCAAGAGCGGGATAGGCTCGATGACGTCCGGAGACGGCGCATCGCTCGCGCTCTGGTTCGGAAAGGGACTTGGGTTCGGAAAGGGAGTGGTCACGTCCGCGACGGGTCAGTCGTCATGACGGGCGGCGGCGGTGGTGATCGCGCTCCCGAGACGATCCGGATCGAAGCCGACGAGGACGTCGCCGTCGATGTCGAAGGTGGGCAACGTGCGGCGGGGATTCAGCGCCACCAGCTGGGCGCGCGCGCCGGGGCGGTGATCGACGTCGATCTCCTCGTAGCGCACGTGGTTCGCGTCGAGCCAGCGATGGGCGGTCGCGCACGCGCTGCACCAGCTGGCGCTGTAGAGCTCGATCGGCACCCGCTGGCTGGCCTCGGCGAGGCTGCCTGCGGGGCTCGGCGAGGGCGTCGGATCGGCAGCGACGAGGGCTGCACCTTCGGCCTCCGGTTCGAAGCGAGCGGTCGGCGCCTCATCGCCTGCGGGCTCGCCATCGCGGCGGGTCGAGGGGCGGTCGAGGAGCGGACCGCCCGTGGTGCTGCGGACCACCGACTCGCTGTCGGCGCGGGTGTACGCGAGGCTCAGCATCCCCACCGAGGTCCCCACCACGACCAGGATCGCAATCCAGACGCCGCTGGTGGTGGGGCGGGGTTCGGGCTCGGGCGCAGCGACGCGGACTTTCACGGGGGCCATGGTGACACGAGATCGGAGCCGCGGAAAGCCAGCGCGCGCGCCCGACGTCGCCGTCCCACGGTTGACCCGATCGCGGCTCACGCCGTACTGTCGGGCCCCAACGAGCCGCATCTGCGGCGCTGGAGTCATCGCATGCGTCGTCTCTCTGCTCTCCTCCTCTCGGCCGTCCTCTTCGCGGGCGCGCTCTCGCTCGCCTCGCTCGCGCGCCCCGAGACCGCGTCGGCCCAGACGGATGCTCAGCGCACCCGCGCGCGCGCCGCGTACACCGAGGGTCAGCGTCGCTTCGACGCGGGCGACTTCGCCGGCGCGCTCACCAAGTTCGAAGAGGCCTACTCGATCGTGAGTAACCCGGTGGTGCTTCTCGGGGTCGCGTCCGCGCAGGAGCGCTTGGGCCGCACGGCGGATGCCCGCGCCACCCTCGAGCGCTATCTGCGCGAGCGCCCCGACGCGCCCGATCGCGCCGACGTCGAGGGACGCATCACCGCGATGGGTGGCAGCACCGTACCCGTCACGACCGAGGGCACCCTGGTCATCACCTCGGAGCCCGCGGGCGCCGCAGTCGTCGTCGACGGCGAGTCGTCCGGCGCCGTGACCCCCACCGAGGTGACCGTGGCCCCCGGCGATCACGAGGTCGCGCTGGCGCTCTCCGGCTACGAGCTCTCGACCGAGAGCGTGACCGTGGCGGCGGGTGCCCGCGCCGAGGTGAGCGTCGCGCTCACCGTGATGCCCGAGGCCGACGCGATGAGCGCGGACGAGGCGTTCGCCGACGATGAAGAAGAAGAGGCCACCGAAGAGGAGGAGCCTGCGCCAGAGAGCGGACCGTCCGCGGCCACCTGGGTCACCACCGCCATCGCGGGCGTCGCGCTGATCACGGGCACCGTCTTCGGGTTTGTCGCGCTCTCGCGTCAGAGCGACTTCGACGTGACCCCGACCGCGAGCCTCGCCGACGAGGGCGAGGGCTTCGCGCTGGCCGCCGATCTCTCGTTCGGTGTCGCGATCGCCGCGGGCATCACCGCCATCGTGCTCTATGCGACCGATCGCCCGAGTCCCGAAGCGAGCACCGAGAGCAGCGACGACGAAGAGAGTGCTGCGCTCTCGCCGAGCGTGATGTTCGCGCCGATCGTCTCGCCCACGGGCGGCGGCGTGGCGGCTTTCGTCACGTTCTGAGCGCCTCGTGCCCGACGCGCCGCGCCTCCTCGCGATCCCACTCTCCCCGTGGTCGCTCCGCGCGCGCTGGGCGCTCGAGCACCATCGACGCGCCTACCGCTTCGAGGCGTACACCCCGATGCTGGGCGAGCCGCTCCTGAGAGCGCGCTTGGGCTTCCCTTCGGGCACCGTCTCGGTCCCGGTCCTCTTCTACGGAGCGCTTCGCATGGGCCCTCTGAGCGAGCGGAAGGCCATTGCGGGCTCGATGCAGATAGCTCGACACGCCGAGGAAGACTCCAGCGCGGCGCCGCTCTTCCCGACCGGTCACGACGAGGCCATTCACCGCTGGGACGCGATCGCCGAAGCCATCGCCGCGGCAGGCAGGCGCCTGAGCACGGCCCGCATGCTGCGCGACGAGCGCGCGATCGAGGAGAGCGTCCCCAAGGCGCTGCGGTCGGTGCCGCTCTCGAGGTCGCTCGCGCGCCAGGTGGTCAGCTACGTCGGCGACAAGTACGGCGCGGAGAGCGCGCGCGAGGATGACGACAGGCGTGCGCTGCGGCACGGGCTCGATCGGGTCCGAGAGCGGGTGCTCGAGCATCGACATTTGATCGGCGACTCGCTCAGCTACGCCGAGCTTGCCATCGTGACCGCGCTCCAGTTCGTGCGGCCGGCGAGCGCGCTGGTGCGTCTCGGTCCGGGCATCCAGCAGGCGTGGACCGAGACCGTGATGGCCCACGAGTACCAAGACGTGCTGGGCTGGCGCGATCGGATCCTCGCCGCGCACCCTTGGCGCACCCCGCGCGCGTGAACGCCCGAAGGTGAAGGCTCGTGTCGTGGTGATCGGCCTGGACTGCGCGCCGCCTGCGCTGATCTTCGATCGCCTGTCGCCGCGTCTGCCGTTCCTCCGCTCGATGGTGCGCAAAGGCACGAGTGGAGAGCTTCGCTCGATCGTGCCGCCGATCACCGTGCCCGCGTGGGCCTCGATGGTGAGCGGCAAGGACGCGGGGCAGCTGGGGATCTACGGGTTTCGTGATCGCATCGAGGGAAGGCGGGCGCTGCGCACGGTGACCAGCGAAGACGTGCTCGTCCCGCGGGTATGGGATGTCCTCGCGCAGAAGGGACTGAGCTCGACCGCGCTCTTCGTCCCCCCGACTTTCCCGATCCCCCCATCCCAGCGCACGCCGGATGATGTGATGGTGTCGTGCATGCTCGCGCCCTCGAACGCCAGCATCGTCACCCATCCGATCGATCTCCCCGAGTGGGTGAAGGCGCACGGGCTCGATCCCCGGTGTCTGCGCGCCGATGTGGACACCGAGGAGGAGCGCACCCCGGAGACGTTGCTCGCGGCGCTCGAAGCGCAGGTGATACGCCACTTCGATCTCGCGGAGAAGCTGCTCGTCCAGCGCCCCACCGACTTCTTCATGATGGTGGAGATGGCCACCGACCGGCTGCACCACGGCCTCTGGCCCGCATTGGACCCCAGCGACCCTCGCCACGAAAGGTTTCGTCCCTACCAGCGGCGCGCCGAAGATCTCTATGTCTTGTTGGATCGGCGCATCGCCCGTATCGCCGAGCTGGTCCCCGATGCGACGTTGATCGTGGTCTCCGATCACGGCGCCCGATCGATCGAGGGCGGTATCTACGTGAACGAGGTGCTCAGGCGCGCGGGTCTCCTGGTGTTGAACGACACTCCATCTCCCGGAACGGCGCTGAGCCAGGCCGACGTCGACTGGCGCCGCACCCGCGCTTGGGGCGAAGGCGGGTATTACGCGCGCGTCTTCGTGAACGACGCCCGATTCGAGGGAGCGCCTGACGTCGATCGCGGGCAGGTGGTGGCTGAGCTCGAGGACGTCCTGAGCGCTGTCACCGCCGTCGATGGCCGAGCGCTGGGCACACGCCTGGTGCTACCTGCCACCTCGTTCGTCGAAGCGCTCGGCCAGCCCCCCGATCTCTTGGCCTTCTTCGGCGACCTCACCCACCGATCACTCGGCGCGGTGGGCAGCACCTCCATCCACGCGAGTCCCGACGAGGTCGACGGCGGCGGCGGACGCGGCGGCTGCAACCATGACTGGGACGGCGTGGTGCTCGCGACGGGACCTTCGATCGAGCCCCAAAGACTCGACGGGGCGTCCCTTCTCGATATCGGGCCCACGCTGCTCGCCTCGATGGGTGTCGAGGTGCCCGAAGGCTGGCAGGGTAAGCGCCTGTTCTGAGCGGTGCGCTCGCCTCGCGTCAGGCGCGCGGGTGCTTGCCGGGTAGGTGTTCGACGGTCCACGCGTGTTCGTGATGATCGCGGAGCCCGGGCGCGATGGCATACCCCGGATCCAGCTTGGCGCGCAGCGACGCGAGGGTCGCGAAATCACGCTGACTGAGCACCGCAATGCCCGCTTCCAACAGCGTCGCGGTTGCGACCCCGACACCCTTCTGAAAGCGGCGCGGGTCATCGAAGCGGCACCCCTCGGAGATCACCTGGCTGCCGCACGCAGCGCTCATGTCGGTGAGGAGCGCGAGCTCGGCGCGCTCCCGCTGCGCGAAGGCGAGCATCGCGCGCGCGCCCTCGAGCATTTTCGCGGACAGATCGACGCCATGCTCGTCCAGCACCCGCGCTTTGCCCGCGAGGAGCTGGATCCCATCGCCGCCGTGTAGATCCGGCATGGTGCGCGGCGTCCCCAGCGCGTGCTGCTCGGGGCAGAAGGGCAACGCCCGTACGGTGGGCAGCGCGAGCAGATCGGCGACGGTGGCGCCGAGGCCGTAGTCCGTCCCCTCGACGCCGCAGGGCCACGCGGCGAGGCAACCGCTCACCAAGAGCCGCAGCGGATCTTCCTTCGTCGGGGTGCGCAGGTTCGCGAGCAGCTCGGGGTGGTAGGGCAGCAGCATCCCGTCATGCTCGGCGCTTCGGCCCCTGAGCGCAAACAACTCCGCGCTGGCGTCGGGTCATGGCGGGGCGTCGGGGCGATCCGGGGCGAAGCGTGTTGGGGCGAGATGACCGGGTGGTTGCTCGGATCCGCGCGATCGCGGCCCATCCACGCGTTACGGCGGACCGCGTGTCCTTGGCCCACCCGATGCAAAGGGCCCCTGCGATGTCCCAACCAGCGGCTACCGAAGCCCGGCCCAAGGAGAAGAAGGCCGCGTGCTCGACGGGTCACCTAGAGGTGGCGGCCGCCTGGATCGAGCGCCTCGCCAAGTGGCTCCCCGAGCAGCGCCCGCTGGGCGTCTTCATCCACGGCAATCCGCTGGTGGCCTTCGAAGACCGCCACTTCCATGCCGCGTGCGAGGCCGCGACCCGGATCCGCGGCGCGCGCACTGCCCTCAGCGCCGCCCGCTACCGCGAGCTGATGGAGCAGCGGCGCATCCGCCCCGAGGACGTCGCCGCCGCCAAGCTCCGGATCGCCGCGCTCGCGCTGCAGCCCATCGACCAGCTGCCCTCGCCTGCCGCGGGCACGATCCTTCTGTCTCGCGTTCGGCCCGAGATGGCGGCCGAGGTGAGCGAGATGGTGGACGCGGTCCTACTCCGCGTGCTCCCGGCATTCCTCGATCTGGGCTCCGCGCTCTTCCCGATGCCGCGCCGAAAGGACGGACTGCTCACGGTGGTGCGAACGCTCGCGCGCATGCCGCTCGGGATGCCCGAGCCGTGGCTGGGCGGTCTCGCGGTGCGCCTCGGCGCGAGCGACGACGTGATGGCGCTGATCGTCTCGTGCCTCGAGCGGCGAGGCACCGCCGAGGCCGGCTGGCCGCATGTCCTGCACGAGGCGCTCTTCGCGCTGCCTGGCTACACCGGGATGATCCATCGCCTCGAGCACCACCCCGAGGAGCAGCCCAAGGACACCTCGATCTCGCTCCTCGACTACGTGGCCGTGCGCCTGGTGATCGAGGAGCTCGCGCTCGAAGACGTCACCCGCCGCCTCTTCGGTCGCAGTAGCACGCTGGCCTCACTCGGTGCGTCGATGGGTCGGAGTCCGAAAGTTCGCGCCGTCCCCTGGAATGAGGAGCTCGCTGCGTTTCAAGACGCCTATGAAGAGGACTACGTGCGCAGCCTGATCGGCGCGATGAGCACCGCGCAGGAGATCACCCGCCCTAAGCCGGCGCACCCAGATGTGCACTACGTCAGCTGCATCGATGATCGGGTCGAGTCGGTCCGACGGCACATCGAAGAGTGCGTGCCCAACGCCGACACCGTGGGCGGCGCCGGCTTCTTCGGCGTCGCTCTCTTGCACCGCGGACCGTTGAACGTGGATGAGACTCCGTCGTGTCCCGCGCCCGTCACAGCGACCAAGCGGGTCACCGAGGTCCTTCCCTCGGACGCGGCCGCCGCGCTCAGCAGCGCTCGCAAGCGATCGCGCTTCTTCTCCGTCGCGATGGGAGACGACGCCGCCCGCTCGCCGCTCGGTGGCTTCTTGGCCAGCGTTGCGAACCTGCCGCGCGCGCCCCGCGCCGTGCTCGCGCTCCTCTTCCCCGAGCTTTTCGTGGAGGCGGCTCACGATCTCGAGGGATCCACCCTGGATCTCGCCGACGACTTCAGCCTCGAAGATCGAATCAACCTGGTTTACGGCAACCTCGCCAACATCGGTCTGGTCGGCAACTTCGGCCGCTGGGTGCTGATCGTGGGTCACGGCAGTATGGCGGTGAACAACCCCTTCATGTCGGGCTACCAGTGCGGCGCATGCGGCGGTCAGCGCGGCGGCATCAACGCTCGGGTCTTCTGCACTTTCGCCAATGACCCGAAGGTGCGTGAGGCGCTGGTCACCAAGGGAATCGTCATCCCCGAGCACACCTGGTTTCAGCCCGGTGAGCACGACACCTCGCTGGATGTGATTCGCTTCTTCGATCGCGACGCGCTCGACGCCGATCGGCAGCGCCGACTCACGATTCTCGAGGGGCAGCTGAAGGTCGCGCTGATGCGCAACGCCAAGGAGCGCGCCCGGCGCTTCGAGGACCTCGCGCTGGAGGCGCCGCTCGAAGAGACCCACGCGCGGGTCAAGCGGCGCACCGCGGATCTCGCCGAGACCCGCCCCGAGTACAACCACGCGACCAACGCCTCGACCATCATCGGAAGGCGGGATCTGACCCGTGGGCTCTTCCTCGACCGCCGCGCCTTCTTGGTCTCCTACGACCCCACCATCGACGACGAGCGGAACAGCACGCTCGAGCGCCTGATGGCAGCGCCACTGCCGGTGTGTGCGGGCATCAGCCACGAGTACTTCTTCTCCCGAATGGACTCCGAGAAGTTCGGCTCGGGCACCAAGCTGCCCCACAACGTGCAGGGGTTGGTGGGTGTCTCCAACGGTGCCGACGGAGACCTCAGACCGGGTCTCTGGAACCAGACCACCGAGATCCACGATCCCATCCGCACGGTCACCGTGATCGAGGCGGAGCCCGAGGCTATCACAGCGGTCCTCGGGCGCCTGCCCGCGGTCGAGAACTACGCGGTGAACGACTGGATTCACCTCTTCGCGTTCTCGCCCAGCGGCCGCGGGTTCTTTCGCTGGCGCGATCGCGGCTTCGAACCCTATGCCGCCAAGCCACGCGCGCTCTACGAGGTGGAGAGTTCGCTCGCGGCGTGCGCCCACACCCGCGAGAACGTCGCGCCGTGTCTCATCATGAGCGGGGGACACACGATGAAGAGCGCCGGTGTGCTCAGCGGCGACGACGACCTTGATGACGATGTCCGGTCGTGATGGACCTGATCGAATCGCTCTCGAGCTCCCAGCCTCTGCTGCACATGCTGACCTTTGTGACCATGCTCTCGCCCGCGGCGGGCGCGCTGGTGCTCGTGCTCCTGAGCATCAGCGGCGTTTCGCCCTCGGAGCGGTGGGTCGCGGTCGTCTCCTCGGTGACCATCTCCGGTGCCGCGGCCGCCGCGCTGATGCTTGCGAGTCTGGTGATGCTCCGGCCCACTCACGAGTTCGACGAGGTCCTCTGGACCATGTACCAGGTGGACGCCTACCACCTCGATGTCTCGGTGTTCGTCGATCCTCTCTCGGCGATGCTGATCACGCTGGCGGCCTTCGTGATCCCGGTGCTCTGCCGGTTCTCCGGGCGCTACTTACACCGTGAGCCGGGGTATCTCCGCTTCTTCGTGTTGATGGGTGTCGCGACCACCGGGTTCTTCTGGTTCGTGCTGGGCGGCAGCGTGGACATGGCGTTCATCGGCTGGGAGCTGCTGGGTCTCTCGAGCGTGCTCTTGGTCGCGTTCTTCTGGGAGCGCTCTGAGACGGTGGTGGCCAGCGGCCGGATCTTCGCGACGTACCGGGTCGCCGACATCGCGCTCCTCGCCGGCGTGGTGCTGCTCCATCACTACGCGGGCGACTCCAGCTGGCCGACGGTGCTCGGGATAGGTCGCGATCATCACACGGCGGACCTGGGCGAGGTCGCCGCTACCGTGCTCGGCCTCGCGTTCCTCTTGGCTGCGATCGGCAAGTCGGCGCAGGCGCCGGTGAGCGCGTACATCCTCCGGGCGATGGAGGGGCCCACGCCTTCGAGCGCACTCTTCTACGGCACCCTCTCCATCCACGCCGGTGTTTACTTGATGATCCGGGTCGAGCCGCTCCTCTCGAATGCCCCGATCGCGCGCGGCGCGGTGGTCTTCATCGGTGTCCTCACCGCGGTCACCTCGTCGCTCAGCGCTCGGGTCCGGGCCGACGCCAAGGGCGCGCTCGCGTTGGCGACCACAGCACAGGCGGGTTTGATGCTCGCCGAGACGGGCCTGGGGTTCACCACCTTCGCGACCTGGCACTTGCTCGCGCACGGGCTGCTTCGGCTGGCGCAGTTTCTCCGCGCGCCCTCGTGGCTAGCGGACGCCCAGGGTCGCCGAAGGGAGCTCGGCGGCGGCACCTACCGCCCCGCCTTCTACCTCGAGGGACTCTTGCCCGAGGGGTTCCGGACCTGGCTCTACGCCGCGGCGCTCGCGCGCTTCGGCTTCGATGGAGTGGTCGAGCGACTCTTCTCGCGTCCCTTGGCTGCGCTGGCGCACCTCGTGAGTACGCCGCGCCCCCGCATTCGCGAGGACGGCGGCGCGCGAATCACCGGCAGCGTCTTCCGCGTTCGTTTGCCCGACGAGACCGGTGTCTCGCCCCCCGCCCGCACTTCGGTGCGCCCTCCGGCGCCTCGCGCCCACACCTGACGCGCGCACACCTGAAAGACCCCATGACCCTGCATCAGCTCTTTCATTTCGACGCATTCTTCTGGTGGGTCTTCTGCATCGGTGTCCTCGAGGGGCTGCGCTTCGGACGCAACGAGGTGGTCCTGCGCAAGGCCAGCCTGTCCGTGGCATTCCGCGTCGGCGCCAGCGAGGCGCTGATCTTCGCGCTGTTGGGCGCGACGACCTCACCCTGGGTGTTCGTCGGATTGGGAGCGTTGCGCCTGTTGCTCAGCCGGCTGCGCGACGGCCGCCTCTCGTGGCGCGCGGGTGTGGAGCTCCTGCTCGTCGGGGCCGCGATGACCGCGCTGGTCGTGGTGGGGGATGTACACACCTTCTCCCAGGTGGGGGCTCGAGGGCTTTCGATGGGGGGCACCTGGCGCCTGGTGATCTTGACGTTGGTGACCGCCGCCTGTGTGTTCGCCATCGTCCCGGCGAAGATCTCGAACGAGGCCAAGATGACGCTGGCCGCCCCGTTCGTGCTGGTGGCGTTCGCCCGCGTCGGGGTCCCGCTCGATGCCGTCGAGCCGCGGCTGGCGATGGCGGCGCCCATCATCGGTGCGGTCTTGAGCGCGCTCTGTGCGTTGTGGCTGCTCTCCGCGGGCATGCGCGCGAATCACTTCGAGCCCTCCTCGCTGGTGTCCGAGTTGGTCATGTGCGAGCGCGGCGTGCTCCTCTCCTTCGTGTGGATTGGGCTGGCCTCGGGCGAGCGGCTCGCGGGCGTGGGCGCGTTCATCGAGTGGTGGGCCGCAGCGCTCGCGCTCCTGACGCTGGAGGCCTCGCTCCGGGTCCGCCCGCTGCCGAAGTCGATGGCTTTCTTCGCGCTCGCGATGGCGGTCGGGATCCCCGGGACCACCGGATTCATCGCCGAGGATCTGTTGGCCCACGGTCTGCTCGAGCTGCGTCCGTTGCTCGCCGCGCTCTTCGTGGGTGTTGCCGCGATCAATGCTGCGGCGCTCTACCTCGCGCTGACCAACCTGATCGTCGACGCGGGCCACGAGCACCGCCACGATTCGCCCGCAGAGGGCCGTCTGACCGCGATGATGATCGTTCCCGCCGCGCTCACTCTGTTGATTGGTCTCGTTCCGCGCCCCTTCGTCGCCACCGCGACCGAGGCTCGTGAAGCCGTCGCGCCGCACGAGACCGTCGACGTCGAGCACCCCGTGGGGGCGAGCTGGGACGGCCTGCCTCGGCTGCCGCTGGGCGACGAAGCGTTCGTCGAGCAGTAGCGCGCTATTCGAGCGCTCGATGCAGGCGAGTGACGCCGTCGTCGAGTTCCCGTTCGGAGATCACCAAAGGAGGTGACAGGATGAGCGTGCGGTAGCGATCATTCCAATGCACCGACAGGCGCGCTGCATCGATCCGCCCCTTGATCTCGGCGAGCTGGGTGAAATCCACGTCCAGCTCCAGCGCCGCTAGCAATCCCTTGCTTCGGAGGCGTGCGATGCGCTCGGGCATCGCGTCCTGAAGGGCGGCGAGCCGGCTCGCGAGCTGAACACCCAGCGTCTTGGCGCGCGCGAAGAGTTGGTCTCGCTCGTAGGCCTCGATCGCCGCCAGGGCCGCGGCCACACCGAGTGGATGCCCGTAGAAGGTCAGACCCGCCCAGAGCACCGCGTCCTCGAAGTGTTGGGCGATGGCGTCGCTCACCAGCACTGCGCCGAGCGGGGCATAGCCGCCCGTCAATCCTTTGCTGATGGTGATGAGGTCGGGGACGCCGTCGCCGAAGTCCTCGAATCCGAGCGGGGTGCCCAGCCGACCGAAGCCCGTGAGCACGCAGTCGGCGACCATCAGCGCCCCGTGGTCGTCGCACGCCGCGCGCACTCCGTCCCAGTAGCCTGCGGGCGGAATCAAGACACCGTTCGCGCCGGGGACGGGCTCGAGGAACACCGCCGCGACACTGCGTGATCCTTCCAAGCGCAGCGTCGCCTCGACCGCTTCCGCCGATCCGCCGCCTTCGATCACCATCGCGCCCCCGGGCACGCGCGACTCGTAGCAGTCGAGCACGTGGGTCACCCCAACCAGACCCGGCTCGAGCGGCGGTCGACGATGATCGCCGGACAGCGTGAGCGCGCCGAGGGTGGCGCCGTGGTAGCTGCGGTAGCGCGAGAGAAGCTTGTGCCGACCGGTATAGAGGCGCGCGATCTTGATCGCGTTCTCCACCGCTTCGGCGCCGCCGAGCGTGAAGAAGACCTTGCTGAAGCCCTTCGGCGCGATCGCGAGCAGCTTCTCCGCGAGCTGAGACTTCTGGGGATAGAGGCCGCTCGGCGTCGTGAGCAGGAGGCGATCGCACTGTGACTTCAACGCGTCGATCACCCCGCGGTGCCCGTGTCCCAAGTTCGCCTGGTAGCTCAGCGCGCTGAGATCGAGCCACTCGGCGCCGTCCTTGGTGGTGAATCGCGCGCCCTGTCCGGACACGATCTCGATCCCGCTCGCCTCGCGCTGCGCCGACCAGGTGAAGAAGAACGGCTCGCTGCTCACGAGCGATTGTTAGCGCAGGGCCCCTGGGCGGTCGATGGGCACGCGGCCCGGTCTGGTCTGTGTCGTTCTCGGTCGGGGACCACCCGCCCGCGACGGTTGCGCTACCATCGCAGGCGATGCGACTTGCTTGGTTGGTGATCCTGGTCTCGGTGCCATTGGCTTCGTCGTGGTGCTCGGTGGCGGCCGCGCAGGACGGGGACACCACGGTCGCGCGGGCCGAGTTCGAGCGGGGACGCGAGGCCTACGAGGCGGGCGCGTTCGACGACGCGCTCACGGCGTTTCAGCGCGCGTACGAGCTCACCCACGACGCGCAGATCCTCTACAACGTCGCCACCGTCGCCGATCGCTTGCGGCGCGACCAGATCGCGCTCGAGGCCTACGAGGGCTACTTGGCGGGCTATCCCGCGGCCCCCGATCGAGCCAACGTCGAGGCCCGGATCCGCGCCATCCGTGCGGCGCTTCCGGTCCCTGATGAGGAAGAGGTCCCCGAGCGTGTCGAGCGTGTCGAGCCCGATCCGGTCGCCTATCCCGATCGGCCGATCGTGCCGATCGAAGCGCCGGCCTCGAGTAACGCGAGCGAGGGCGGCCTGGTGCTCACCATCGCGGGCGGGATCATCGCGCTCGCGGGCGCAGGTCTGTTCATCGCGAGCGCGGTGGAACTCGATGCCGCTTCGCACGCCGAGACCTGGACCGAGCTGATGGGCCCCTACGATCGGGTGCCGATTCTCTCTGCCGCGGGGGTCATCTCGCTGGTGCTGGGGGGTGCGATCGCAGCCGTGGGCATCGGCTGGCTCGTCACCTCGGGTGATCGCGAGGGCGAACCCACTGTCGCCCTCCGTATCGGCCCCGGCTCGCTCTCGATCACGGGGTCGTTCTGATGCGCTCTCTCTCTTTGGTGGCTTCGATGCTGGTGCTCGCAGGGTGCTCGGTGAACATCCCCAACGGTGAGCTGCGCTGCGGCGCGGACGAGCCCTGCCCACCGGGCTACGCGTGTGAGAGCGCGCGATGCTACGCGCCTGGTACCGACGCGGGTGAGCGCGCCGACGCGGGGTTGCATGACGGCGGCGCAGACGCGAGCGTCGATGCCAGCGCCGATGGCGGGGCAGACGCGCCAGCGCCCGTCGAGGTGTTCTCCGACGTGGCCTGCGGGAACGTGCACAGCTGCGCAGTCACGTCGATGGGACGCGTCTTCTGCTGGGGTGATGACCGCGGAGGCCAGATCGGCGACGACACGACGGCGGACGCCATCCCCATCACCAGGCCCGTCCAGGTGGTGGGTCTGTCGAACATCGATGAGGTCGCGCTGGGCGACGACTTCACCTGCGCGCTGGCGGTCGGAGACGCGATCTACTGCTGGGGCACGAACAACCGAGGTCAGCTCGGCGACGCGAGCGTCGGTTCAGTCGGCACGGCGTCACCGCACCGGGTCCCGAGACTGACGGCGCCCACCGCGTTGGCCGTCGGCGTCGCGCACGCGTGCGCCATCGTCGAAGGCCCCGCCATGGGCGGTGAAGTGCGCTGCTGGGGTCAGGGCGACTCGGGCCAGCTGGGCAACGGAGCTTCGAGCAATCGACCAGATCCTGTTGCCGTGGTGCTGCCCGCGCCCGCCGTCGATATCGCCGCGGGCATCGCGCACACCTGCGCGCTCCTCGAGGACAGGACCGTGTGGTGTTGGGGCAACAACACCCGCGCGGAGCTGGGGCTGACCGTCGAGCCTCTCGTGGGGACCGAGTCGCCACTCCCTCTGCTGTTGACGGGGCTGCCCGCAGGCATCGACGCGATCGAGGCCTTTGCGGCGCACACGTGTGTACGCGCGGGTGGGCGCCTGCGCTGCTGGGGGTGGAACGAGAGCGGCGAGCTGGGCAGCGGGAGTGCAACACCGACGTCGTCCGCCGAGACCGTGGAAGTGACGGTGCCACCAGGCGCGCTGGGCGACTTCGGCGGGGATGGCTTCATCATCTTCGGCGGGGCCCACACCTGCGCGGTGGTGGGTGCGTCGCTCTACTGCTGGGGCCGGAGCTTGAACGGCGAGGTCGGGGTCGGCACCAACCCGTTCAGCCCGATCCTGACACCCAGCCTCGTCTCGCTCACCGGGGTCACCCGAGTCTCCGGTGGTACGGTCCACACGTGCGCCGTCGCGTCCGGAGCCGTGCACTGCTGGGGCTACAACGAACGGGGTCGGCTGGGGAATGGCAGCGAGACGTCGACCAACATCCCCGGCGAGCCTGTCCTCTTCCCCTGATCGATCATCTGCCTCAGCACCCGAGACGTCAGCGCGCCAAGACCTGCTTGAGCATGCCCGAGAGGCGCTCGAGCGTTGCCAGATCGGTCCCGAGTTCACCCGTGCCGTCGCTCTCGACCTTGCTGCGCACGTGATCGACGGCGCGGCGCGCTTTGACGATCGCGGCCGCAGCGATCGGAGTGCCCGACACCTTTGCTTCGGCCTGCGGCAGCATCCGATCGAGGTCGGCCAAGAGCACGTCGATGCCCTGGCGATCCTTCTCGGCCTTCTCGGCGGCGCGCCGCTCTGCGAGGTAGTTGCTCGCGTCGGTCATCATCGCGCCGATCTCGTCGTCGCGGAGCCCTCCATGCGCGAGGACCTCGATCGTCTGGGCTTGGCCGGTCTCCTTGTCGACGGCGGCGACCCGGAAGATCCCGTCTTGATCGATCTGAAAGACCACCTCGACCTCGACCTCGCCGGCGCGCGCTTTGCGAAGGCCGGTGAGCGCGAACTGGCCGAGGAATTCGTTCTCCCGCGCGTCCTCGCTCTCGCCTTGGAGCACGACGATCTTCACCGTGTCCTGATCGTCGCGCCGGGTGGCGAAGACGCTGGCGATGCGCGCGGGCACGGCGGTGTTCGC
>Ga0105047_10000197_pt1 | contig 91600 bp, 88 predicted proteins | sample MAT04_FD_78384 | JGI IMG/M metagenome (GOLD analysis project Ga0105047, IMG submission 78384) | Freshwater microbial communities from Lake Fryxell liftoff mats and glacier meltwater in Antarctica - MAT-04 (megahit assembly) | ecosystem: Environmental > Aquatic > Freshwater > Ice > Liftoff... | reverse complement strand
TAGTGGTGTTCTCCCACAGCACCAGCTCTTCGATGATGCGGAACAGCCGCTGGCGCTCCTTTTCCTGAGCCTTTTCCGTCTTGAACAGGTCAGGATGCGCCGAAGGGTCATCCACCATCTGCGCAAAGATCACCGCCCGCGCCGCCGCCAATGGCCGCCGCGCCCACCACAAGTGCAGGGTGCTGGGGTGACCGTGGCGGATGGATTTCTCGCGCGCGGCGGCCTTGTTGATGGCCTCCAGCGGCAGGGCGACTTCGATGAGTTTCTTCTTGTAGGTCATGAGATGTCATCCTTGTTGGCGACTGCCGCAAAATGCCTCAGCACCCAGTGAACCGAGGTGAAAGGGTTGTATGCGTTGGTCTCGGCGCGCACTTCTAGCCAATCAGCGTTTTCAAGCGCGGCATCCAAATTCGCCATGAGCTGCCTTGAAACAACGGTATCCGCCTTCAAGTAGCCCGCCATGTGGCGTTCACGAATGCGGTGGATGACATCGTCACATTTGATGAATGCGGCATCTGTCTTTTCGAAATGGAGCAGTATCCAGAGTTCGAAACAGGGGATGGAAATAGCTTCCTCGAAGGGGAGCGGTTTCTTTTTTCGGCTTGCCAGCGTTTTGATTCGAGCGCGCGCTCGTTCAAAGCTTTCGTGCCCATCCCGGTCGAATACGCAGAAAACCCGGTCATAGCCACCCGGTTCTCCGCATTTTTCCTCGGCGCATTTCACGACACTGATGGGCGCGGGGCCTTCGCTGTTCTCTGCGAGGATGATTTCTGCTGTGGATAGCTCGTATCGAACACGCGCGGCTTTGAAGTATTCCTGCTCGGTTTCGCCCTCGCAGACGATGAGGGTGATGGATCGCGGCGGTTTCTGCCCGGGCCTGCGCCGGAAGGAATCGCTGCCACGCAAAGGTGAGATGGGGGCATATCGCGCCATGCCTCAGACCCCGAAATCGCCGATGAATGGGATGGCCCCGTAGCGGCCCTTGAGATAGCCGCGCTCCAGCGCCTCATCCTTCCTGGGTGAGTATTCAAGCAGGGAATAGAGATGTGACGCACGCTGCGGGTCTTTCTCCACGAACCAGATCTGGTCACGGCGTAGAAGGTCCGTGTCGAGCAGCGTGGTGTCGTGGGTGGTAAACACAAGCTGCGCGTTTTTCTCGTTGCTGCGGCTGTGGAATAGATCAACGAGAAACCGCGTCATGTGGGGATGCAAGCTTCTGTCCAGTTCATCCACGAACAAGGTGGCACCCCATTCCATTGCACGCAGCCAACCTCCGGTGAACTCGAACAGCTTCTGGGTGCCGTCCGACTCGTCGGCCATATCCAGTGGAATTTCCTCGTCGGAATCTGTGCGTTTGTGCCAGGCCAGGACGCGAACGCGCTTCTGGGGTTGTGGTGGAACCCCTGGGGGGAGCCCGACTTCAAAGAAAACTCGCAAGGCGCCCGGTGGCAGTGGCCCAAAAGCTGGCACGGGGGCCAGGTCTTCCTCTTGCAGTTCCAGGCGGTCGATGCCGATATCTGCCGCGCGCATGAAACGCATGATCTGTTCATGGCCAACGTCCTGGCGAAGCAATTCCAGGCTGAGAAAGGGATTCAGGTCTACGCCGGGCACCAATACGATGAGCTTCTGGGTGATCCAGGTGAATGCCGGACGGAGTTGGGCGTTATTCAGCTTGATAGCGTTAGATAAAAATAGAACATTGGCGCTGGTAAAGCCTTGCCAAACCTTACGTTCTGCACGCTCCGCCTTGAAGTTGGGGCCAAACCACCACTTTTCAGAATCCGTTTGGCTGTCGTACTCCCGCTCAAACCAACGTTGCGCTCGTCCCTGGGGATAGGCGACCAGCCATTCCTTGAACACACGTTTGGGGTTGGCTTCGCAAAAGTAGTGATAGCGAACGCCGTCATCGGCGGTGAAGATGATCTCGAATGTCGATGGCTGTTCGGTTGTCGCCCTAGACAGGAGGAAGGGCGTAACCGGGATGGACTGACCCTCCTGAAAAGTGGTTGCCGAGTTCTGAACCAATTGCCTGAGTGTTTCCAGTGCGCGCAGGATGTTGCTCTTGCCAGCCGCATTCGGTCCGTAGATGACGGCAGACCGTAATAGACGGAGATCCTTATCCTTGGTCGGCGTGATATTGCGTTGGAGATGGGCTGTATCTTGGCTGGCCACCATGCTTAGCGTCTGGCGTGCCTGGATGGAGCGAAAGTTGGTGACGCTAAACTCGATGAGCATGATGCCTAGCCTGTTAATAAAAACAATCAGATGCTAATAATTGCGGTAATTCCGTTTTATTACAACGTAAATATTACTTTCATCGCGGTGGCTCCGCCCGCCCCAGCAATTCAGTGAAGTCATAGTTCACGCTGGTCACCCCAAAATCCGGCTCACGCTGGAAGGGCTGGCGCAGGTAGTGGGTGCGGTGGGTGTCTTCACCAGTGAATTCGACGATTGCAAGGATGAAATCATCCGGCTTGTTGAGCGAGTAGAGAATCTCGTTGCGGGTGACGGTGATGGTGGGTGCTCCGCTGACGCGGCCTTTCACTTCGATGAAGCGCAGCTTGCCACTGCCAGCGCAGTTGCCAGCGCAGTTGCCAGCGCAGTTGCCAGGTAAGCGGCTTTCGATGTCATAGCCCAGCTTCTCGAATTCGCGGTCGACAGGCTCGAAGCCCAGGCTACGCTCGATGTCCATGATGATGGCGCGAGCGCGGGCAGCGCTGATCTGGGTATCCACCGGTGATGTGGGCGTTCCGGCCGTCTCCTGCCTGGCCATGGCGTGAATCAAGCCCAACGGCACCACCAGCAGGCCACCGAGAACCACCGGCGGAAGGGGCGATATCTGGGCTTCCAGCTTGAGTTCTTCCAGACGTTTTTGTAGTCGCCCCTGCAAGAGGTCGGCGCGTTTTCGGGCTTCGCCTGAGTTGAGTTTGGCATTGGGTTTGCCTGCCTGTTCCTGGAGCTTGAGTTCTTCGGCGCGGTGGTCCCAGTAGGTGATTTCCTTGGTCAGCCGATCTTTTACCGCCGCTTCGGTCTTGGCGATGAGTTCCAGTTTCTGGCTGCGCACTTCGGCCAGGTGTTCAGGCACGACGTGGGCGATGGCATAGCCTTGCGCCTTTTGCTCGATCTCGCGATTGATCCATTGGCATTCGGGGCGAGCGAGCAGGCTGTCGATGCCGGGTTCGCCCGCCGCGAGAGGACGATAGTCGAGATAGGGCGCGTAATGAACATGGCGGGTAACGCCGGCGGCATCCTGTTCGACATAGAGCATGCGTTTGGAAACGACGCGACGCTCGCCGGCACGGGTGAGGCCGGCATCCTGAATGGCATGTTCCAGATAGAACAGGACGCGCGGCTGCGTGCCTGAATCGCGTTCATCCACCAGCACCGTGCCGCGTTTCAGCAGGTCTCGATTGCGCTCCAGGGTGAGGTCGATAACCGCATCGAGGAGCGGATGGCCGGGGCAGACGAAGGCCGCGAGTGGCTGTCCCTGCGGCGCAATCAGGGATTTCTCGAAAGCAATGCGTTCGTAGCGTGGCAATACCGGCTCGCCGATGCCGATAAGGCGGTCGCGGTTGCGCACCGGGGCGGGCACATGGGTGATTTCGTAACGGCGAGCCTCTCGCTGCTTGGCGGTGCCACCCAGGCGCTTGAAGGCTTCGTGGAAGAAAGACTCGATGTAGTGAGGTTGCAGGCGGCGGGCATCGGCGCGTTCCATGTCGGCGCGGATGCGCTGAACCTGGCTGGCGTCCATGGCGTCGTGGGCAAGTGCGCGTTCTTCCAGCAGGTCCTGAAGATGGCTGCGGTCAAGGGCGACATCGAGCACGGTAGAAAGGTAGGCTTTGACCTCGGGCCTTTCGCCGTGGCGGATGGCTTCGATCAACAGGTCGCGCAAGGACATGACCTTGCCGCCATCCTCGAACATCAGCTTGCCGAGCACATCGAAGACCTGGCCACCCAGCGCCTGGCGGGCCTGTTCGAGTTTCTCAAGCAACTTACGGTAGACATCACCTTCGCGGGTTTCCTCGGCCACCAGGTTCCACAGGTGGCAGACCTCGGTCTGGCCAATCCGGTGAATGCGGCCGAAGCGTTGTTCCAGCCGGTTGGGGTTCCAGGGCAGGTCGTAATTGACCATCAGGTGCGCGCGCTGGAGGTTGATGCCCTCGCCGGCGGCATCGGTGGCCAGCAGCACCTGAACCCTGGGATCGTGCTTGAAGGATTCCTGCACCCTCAGCCGCTCTTCACGGCCGATGCCACCGTGGATGATGACCACGGCATCCTTGCTGCCGAGTAGCGTGGTGATGCGCTGTTCCAGATAGTTCAGGGTGTCGCGATGCTCGGTGAAGATGACAATCTTCTGGTGCGGCGAAGGCGTGGGCGGCGCTATCGCACCGGCGCCGTAAGGGGCGGCGGGTTCGGCGGCTGTGTGGCCGATGGTCGCGGGGGTGAAGATTTCACCCAGCAGGCTGGCCAGTTCACGCCACTTGGTGTCGGTGCCACTGCGGCGTACCGCAATCGCCTGAGATTCCAGTCCCTTGAGCGTGTCAATCTCCAGACGCAGTTCGGCGATCGAGCGGGCGGCGGTGGCCTGATCGAGGATTTCTTCTTCGGCGGCTTCGACTTCGTTGTCGGGCGCTTCATCCAGGTCTTCCACATCCTCACTAGTCAGAGCCGGCAGTGAGGGGGAAAAGATGGGGACAGCAATGCTGGAAAACGCGCCGCCGCGCTGAAGAACTTCGAGTTCTCTCAACCGGCTTTCCAGACGCTCGCGCCGCCGCCGCAAGGATTGATAGATGGCTTCGGGTGAGGACGCCAGACGCCGTTGCAGGATGGTGAGCGCGAAGCCGACGGTGCCGGCGCGTTTGTCGTTTTCCAGCGCTTCGGCGCGGTTGAACTCCTCGCGTACGTAGTCGGTGACGGCCTTGTACAGGGCGGCTTCGGCGTCCGACAGCTTGTACGGGACGGTATAGGCAATGCGCTGGGGAAATAGCGGCGTACCGTCGAACTTGAGCAGGTTTTCCTTCACCATCCGGCGCATCAGGTCGGAGACATCCGCCATATGCACGCCGTCGCGAAAACGCCCCTCGAAGCGATCGCCGTCCAGCAGCGCCATGAATAACTGGAAGTCGGCTTCCTTGCCGTTGTGTGGGGTCGCCGACATCAGCAGGAAGTGGCGGGTGAGCGTGGAGAGCAACTGGCCAAGGCGGTAACGCTTGGTGTACTTGGTCTCGCCGCCGAACACCGTGGCCGACATCTTGTGCGCTTCGTCGCAGACCACCAGATCCCAGCGGCAATCGGGCGCCTGGAGTTTCTGCTGCACGTCTTCATTGCGTGAGAGCTTGTCGAGCCGGGCGATGACCAGGTTGGTTTCCAGGAACCAGTTACCGGTGCGGGCGGCTTCCAGCTTGTCGTTGGTGAGAATCTCGAAGGGCAGATGAAAGCGGCGATAGAGTTCGTCCTGCCACTGCTCCGCCAGGCTGCCGGGGCAGACGATCAGGCAGCGTTGCAGGTCGCCCCGCGCAATCAACTCCTTGATGAGCAGGCCGGCCATGATGGTCTTGCCGGCGCCGGGGTCGTCAGCGAGCAGAAAGCGCAATGGCTGGCGCGGCAGCATGGCCTCATAGACGGCGGTGATCTGGTGCGGCAGCGGATCGACGATGGAGGTATGCACCGCCAGCACCGGGTCGAACAGATGGGCGAGCCGGATACGCTGGGCTTCAGACACCAGCCGAAACAGCGCGCCATCGCCATCGAAACTCCACGGCCTGCCCTGTTCGACGATCTCCAGGCGCGGTTCGTCGTGCCGGTAGAGCAGTTCGTTGGCGACCTTGCCGGTGGGGGTCTTGTAGGTGAGTTCCAGCGCCTCCGAGCCAAACCACTGGACGTTGACGACTGTCACCAGCGCATCGGGGATGATGCCGCGCAGGGCGACATTGGGCTGGAGTTGTTCGAGTTTCATGTTGGCGTGCTTCTCAAGGCGTAGCCCGGATTATCATTGCCAATCTTTCGCCGCGACAACTCTTGACTCCATGCAAACCCTGACCGTAGAACTCGGCGACCGCGCCTATCCCATCCACATCGGCCCCGGCCTCCTCGACCGCGCCGATCTGGTGTTGCCGCATCTGATTCAGAAAAGGGCGGTGATCGTCACCAACACCACCGTCGGCCCGTTGTATCTTTCGCGCTTCAGCGCAACGTTGACGAAGGCCGGCATTCAGGTTGATTCCATCATCCTGCCGGATGGCGAGGTCTACAAAAATTGGGAGACGCTGAATCTGATTTTCGACGGCCTGCTGACCCAGCGCGCCGAGCGCAAGACCACGCTGATCGCCCTCGGCGGCGGCGTTATCGGCGATCTGACCGGCTTTGCGGCGGCCAGCTATCAGCGCGGCATGCCGTTCATCCAGATACCCACCACCTTGCTGGCGCAGGTCGATTCGTCAGTCGGCGGCAAGACCGGCATCAATCATCCGCTCGGCAAGAACATGATCGGCGCGTTCTACCAACCACAAGGGGTGCTGGCCGATACCGAAACACTGAACACGCTGCCGGCGCGCGAGTTGTCCGCCGGCCTGGCGGAAGTCATCAAATATGGCCTGATTCGCGACCTGCCTTTCCTGGAATGGCTGGAAGCCAACATGGATGCGCTGATGGCGCGCGACACCGCCGCGTTGACTTACGCCATTCGCCGTTCCTGCGAGAACAAGGCGGAAGTGGTCGCCGCCGACGAACGCGAATCCGGCCAGCGCGCGCTGCTCAACCTGGGCCACACCTTCGGCCACGCAATCGAAACCGGCATGGGTTATGGCAACTGGCTGCATGGCGAGGGGGTTTCCGCCGGGACAATGTTGGCGGCTGACTTGTCGCGCCGCATGGGTTTGATTTCCGGGGCTGATGTCGAGCGCATCAGCGCGCTGTTCCGTCGCGCCGGCTTGCCGGTGGTGGCGCCCAATCTCGGTTACGACGCTTATATGGATTACATGGGCGTCGACAAAAAGGTGGAAGGCGGACGCATCCGCTTCGTATTGTTCAAGCAATTAGGCGAGGCTTTCGTCAGCGGGCCGGGCACGGCAAACGATTACGACGCAGCGGCATTGCGTGCCACATTGAGCGAGGCAGTCGGAGAGCCTTGATCAATGGAAAACATGGTTTTCAATAACTGCGAAATAAGCAGATAATGGAAACCATGCTTTCCAATAACATTGAATCCATCCTGCAACAACTCGGCGACCGTTTACGCGCCGAGCGCCTGGCGCGCAACGAATCGCAAGCCCGTTTTGCGGCACGTGTTGGCGTTTCTGTCCCCACCTTGCGCCGGATGGAACAAGGTGATGCCAGCGCACAAATCGGCTACTGGCTGACCGCCCTGATCCTGCTCGGCCGCATCGCTGATGCCGAAGCCCTGCTCGCCCCGCGCTACAGCTTGTTCGACGCCGCAGCGCAAGCCGAGAAACCGGTGCGCCAGCGCGCCCGAAGCAAAGTGTAAAACCCGCATGATCCGGCTCGATCTCTGGCTCACGCTCACCTCAGGTGAAAAACTGCATGCCGCTGAACTGGTCTTTGGCGATACCGATCGTCAAGGCCGTTACGCCAGCGCATTCCGCTACACGCCGATCTATCTGGCTGACCCGCGTGCCTTTGCGCTCGACCCCGCCGCATTGCCTTTAACGCCGGGCGATTTTCCAGGCCAACAACTCGATACCCCGCTGATGGCGCTGGAAGATGCCTTGCCCGACGACTGGGGTCGGCGCTTGTTGATCCTGCGCCACGGTCTGCCGCGCGGTCGCCAGTCGGAGCCACATCTGTTGCAGGCACTGGCTGGGCAAGGTCTGGGTGCTTTGGGCTTTTATCCGCCAGGTCAGCCGCCGGGCCAGCCAACCAATGAAATCGCCAGCGCCGCCGCGATGCTTGAACTCGACTCGCTGCTCAATGCCGCTCAGCGCCTGGAACGCGAGGTTGGCGACGTAGGCAACCCCGGCAGCGCCGCTATCGACGACGCCACGCGCGGCCTGCTGGCTGCCGGCAGTTCGCCCGGCGGCGCGCGACCAAAAGCGCTGGTGTATGACGAACACGGTCAGTGGATCGCCAAATTTCCCAGCCGACGCGACGAGGTCGACATGGTTGGCCTGGAAGCCGCCAGCCTCGAATTGGCGCGATTGGCCGGACTCGAAGTGCCGGAATCGCGACTGGTCGAGTTGGATAGCCGCCGCCGGGTGCTGCTGGTCAAACGGTTCGACCTGACCCCGCCCGCTTCCGCCGCCGCGCACGGCCGCCTTCACATGCTCAGTTTCCGCGCCTTGCTACAAGCCGGCGGCTATTACGTTTTGCGCTACGCCGACCTGATCGCCGCGTTGCGCCGGTATGGCGCGCAGCCGGAAGCAGATGTGCCGCGCTTGTTTCGGCAAATGGTATTCAACGCGCTGCTCGGCAACACCGATGATCATCTGAAAAACTTCTGGTTGCTGGCCGATGCCAGCGGTTATCGTCTGTCACCCGCGTTCGATCTGCTGCCCGACACCGGCGCGCGTCGCGAGCATGTGTTGCTGTTTGATCTCACGCCACTGCCGCCCTCGCCCACCGAACTCGCCACGCTTGGCCGCAAATGGGGCGTCACGGGTGCGGCGGCGATCTGCCAGGAAGTCGAAGCCGGCGTCCACCGTTTCGGCGAAATCGCCGCCGCCAACAACGTGCCGGAAGCCGAAATAAATCGCTTTGAACAGGACATCGCCCGCCGGTGTCGTACCCTCTCCCCCAACTCCTCCCCCGCTTACGGGGGAGGGGAGCGCAAAGCGTCGTCAACGCGACGTTCACGTTAAGGTCACCATGTCCGAACTCGCACCCTACGCCGCCAAATCTGCTGAAACGCAAGGCCGCCGCCACCCAGAACCCGCAGCCGCGCCGCGTTCCGAATTCCAGCGCGACCGCGACCGCATCGTGCATTCCACCGCATTCCGCCGGCTGGAATACAAGACCCAGGTATTCATCAACCACGAAGGCGATCTTTTTCGCACCCGATTGACGCACAGCCTGGAAGTCGCCCAGATCGGCCGCACGCTGGCGCGCATGTTGAGTCTGGACGAAGACCTGACCGAAACCGTGGCGCTGGCACACGACCTTGGCCACACGCCGTTCGGCCATGTCGGCCAGGACGTGCTCAACGCCTGCATGAAGGAGCACGGCGGCTTCGAGCACAACCTGCAATCGCTGCGCGTGGTCGATGCGCTGGAACAGAAATATGCCGAATTCGAGGGCCTCAACCTGACCTTCGAAGCACGCGAAGGCATCCTCAAACACTGTTCAGTGAAAAACGCCGAAAAACTCGGCGATGTCGGTCGCCGTTTCATCGAAGGCCGGCAACCGTCGCTGGAAGCGCAGATCACCAATCTGGCCGACGAAATCGCCTACAACAATCATGACGTCGACGACGGTCTGCGCTCCGGCCTGATCAGCGTTGAGCAACTGGAACAGGTGGAAATCTTCGCCCGCCACCTCGACACCGTGCGCAATCTCTACCCCGACCTCACCGACCGCCGCCTGATCCACGAAACCGTGCGCCGGATGATCAACACCTTGGTGGTCGACATGCTGGAACAGACTCGCAGCAACATCGCCCAGCACAAACCGCAAAGCCTGGATGACGTGCGCCACTGTCCAACGCTGGCGGCTTTCAGCGAAGGCATGTTGGCCGAACACCGCGAACTCAAGCGCTTCCTGTTCCAGAACTTGTATCGCCATTACAAAGTCGTGCGGATGAGCGAAAAAGCGCAACGCCTGCTACGCGACTTGTTCACCGCGTTCAGCGCCGAACCGCGTTTGATGCCGCCGGAACATCACGCCCGCGCCGATCAAGATCCTTATCGCGCCGTCTGCGACTACATCGCCGGCATGACCGACCGCTACGCGATCCGCGAGCATCGACGGATTTATGACATCGAGGAATTGGCGTAGCAGCTGGCATAGCAGGCTTTCAACAGAACATTTTAGAAAACGGGGAGACTCACCATGCCGATCCAACCCGCACTTTTCGAGACGCATGCAATCCGCCGCCTCTATGACGAGGAAACCGAAACCTGGTGGTTTTCGGTTGTCGACATCATGCAGGTACTGACCCAGCAGCCGGACTACCAGACGGCAAGCAAGGACTGGAACAAACTGAAAGAGCAGTTGGGCAAAGAAGGCGGTCAGTCGGTGACAGATTGTCACCAGTTAAAAATGCTCGACGCCGACGGAAAGCAGCGCGAAACCGACGCAGCCACCGCCGAAACCCTGCTGCGTTTGGTGCAGTCGGTGCCCAGCCCGAAAGCAGAGCCGATCAAGCTGTGGCTGACTATGCAAACCTCACTCTCCAACCCCGAGTCGAATGCCCCAAAGACTGGACGCGGGAGCAAAGCCACTTCCGCCTGTCCGCAATGCGGCAAGCACCGTCTGGTGCCGATCAGCCGGCGAGGCATAGACCATTTTCTCGGCCTTTTCGTCAGTCTGCGGCGGTTTCGCTGCAACAACATCGAGTGCGGTTGGCAAGGCAATCTGGCCAAATCACAGGTAGTACGCCGCTCGGTGAAGCACCTGCCGCAATTTAAAGAACGGCTCAATTTGCTGATGCTCATCAGCAACACGATCATGCTGCTAGTTATCCTGCTCATTGTGGTTGCCTTGTTCATCGGATGGATTGACGGCTCGCTTGAAGGCTGGGAGGGCTTGTTCAATCGCCAAGGTTAATCTTCCGGCTTCGGGTTCAGACCGGTTCAGACGGGTTCAGACGGGTTCAGAATCAAGAGTCTTGACCAACAACAGGAACACTCAGAACAAAAATTATTGTGCGTATTGGACATTCCCGCAGGAGCAAGTGGCGACCAACCAAACTGGAGCTCATTGCAATGCCAGTCATTACTGGAAACATGCTGGAAGCAACCAAACCGCTGGTTGTGATTCAATCGCAGCCTGAATATCGACTGGAAACATCCACATGAAGATCCTGATTTTTGCCGGCAGCAGCCGCCGTGATTCGGTCAATCGCAAACTCGCCCAGGCTGCGGCAAACGCGGTCATTGCCGCAGGCGGTGAAGCCACCCTGCTGGAACTGGCCGATTACCCGATGCCGTTGCTCAGCGGCGAGATCGAAGCGGAAAACGGCCCGCCGGAAAACGCCTTCAAATTGCAGGAAATCATTGCTGCCCACGCCGGCCTGATCATTGCCTCGCCGGAACATAACCACAGCATTTCCGCGCTGTTGAAAAATACGCTGGACTGGATTTCGCGCACGCCACGCGTCAAAGGCGGCATTCCCTTCACCGGCAAAGTCGCCGGCATCATGGCCGCTTCACCGGGCGGCTTGGGTGGGCTGCAAGGGCTCGATCATCTCGAACGCGTCCTCACTACCGTCGGTGCGATAGTGCTGCCAAACAAGGTTGCCGTGCCTAACGCGGACCAGGCATTCAACGCCGATGGTCAACTGCTGGAGGAAGCCTCGATCCGCCGCGTCAACGCGCTCGCGGCGGCGGTGGTCGACGTTGCACGCAAACTGAACGCTTGAAGCGGTTGCCCAAGATGCGGCTAATCGATTCGCTCACGGCCTGGCAAACACCGGGTTTCACCGAAATTTTCAAGGCGGAAGTGAAACAACTGGACCCCAATCTGCTGCCGTTGCAGCAAGGTCTGGCGCACTCGAGCAGCGCAAATGGCGCGAATCTCGGGGTCACGGTCCTGAATCTGGGTGAGACGCCAAACGAAATTCAGGTCAAAGCCGGCCTGTTTTACAGCGGCATCATTGCCGGTTGCAGTTGCGCCGATGACCCAACCACCCAGCATGAAGTCAACGAGTACTGCGAGGTGCGCTTCGCCATCAATAAAGACACCGGCGAAGCGACAGTTACGTTATTGCGGGATTAGCCAGGCGTTTGCGCATCAGCCAACCGTGCATCAGCGGCGTCACGAACAAGGTAAGCGGAGTCGCCACCGCCAGGCCCCAGATGATGCTGGCGGCCAGCGGCCCCCAGAGCAGCGAATCACCGCCCCAACCGAAAGCGAGTGACACCAGGCCGCCGATCACCGTCAACGTGGTGATGATGATCGGCACCAGACGCCGCCGGCCGGCATAGAACGCCGCCGCCAGCGAAGGCAGGCCGCGTGCCAACCGATCTTCGCCAGCCGAAACCAGGACGATCGACGCATTCACCGCGACGCCGGACAGCGCAACGCAGCCATACAGCGTGTAGAGCGTGATCGGCTGACCGCTGATCAACAGGCCCAACACAACCCCGGCCAGGGCCATCGGGGCGGTGGCCAGAATCACCAGCGGCAACACCAGACGGCCAAATTGCACCGCCAGCAGGGCGTACATCAGGACGAATCCAAGGAACAGGAAGGCGATCAGATCGCGCAGGCTGGCTTTCACGTCATCCAGTTCGCCACCCTGTTGCAGGTTGACGCCGGTATGGCGCGGCGCGATCGCGGCCCAGGCCGCATCCACCGTTTCCACCGCCTGGCGTGCGGTGATGCGGTCTTGGTCAAAGCCGGCATGTAACGTAATGGCGCGTTCGCCGTTGACCCGGCGCAACTCGCCCGGCGTCGATTCCATAGTGACAGTGAATAATTCAGCCGGGTTTACCGTGCGCCCATCCGGCAACCGCCAGGGCTTCATCAGCCAGCCTTGCACTTCGGCCTGATTCATCACCTGGCCGCGCACCACCACTTCCAGCGATTGCTCGCCATCGTCGATCTTGCCGACCACGACACCTTCGAAATGCAGCCGCACCATCGCGGCCAGCTTGAACGGATCGAGGCCGGCACGCGCCGCCGCCGGGGCGTCGACTTGCAGGGTCAGGCGTGGCTGGCTGAAACCGGCGTCATCGTTCATGTCGTTGAAACCGGGCTGCTCGGCCAGGGCCAGGCGCAAATCGCGCGCCGCCTCGGCCAGTCGATCGAGCGAAGCACCGGTGAGTCGCAAGGATAGGCTGGACAGCATCGGCAAATCGGCCGACAGCACTTGCACCGAAATGCTTTCCACCCCTGCCGCTTGCAGCGCTGGCCGCAACGCGGCGACGTAATCGTTGACGCTGCGTCCGCTCGCCGATTGCGGCGCCAGACTGATCGTGACCTGGCCCATCTGTTCGCCAATGACCAGCTCGCTCGGGGTGAATTGCAGGCCGGCCATCGCCAGCGTGGCATTCAGTTCGCCTGGCCGTGCGATGCGCTTTGCCGCCAGTTCCAGCTCCCGCGCGGCAGCCAGCGTGGTTTCCAGATGGCTCGCCGGCGGCATCTGAAGATTGACATTGAACACCCGCAGTGGGTCCGAGGCGAACCAGCGCGGCTTCACCCACTCCAGCGCCAGTGAAGCACCGGCAAGCAGAAATACACTGGTGAACAACACAAAAACCGGCGCCGGACGGCGCATGTTCCAGAGCAGGCCTTTGCCGTAAAAACGCCGCAAGTGACGCGCAAACGCATCTCGCCAGCCACTGTCGGCGCCGCCGTCGCCCCAGGCCACGGCATGTCGCGGCAGTATCCAGAGCGAGGCCAGCAAGCTGCACAACAAGGTCAGCATCACCGCCAGCGGCGTGACGAACATGAACCGCCCCATCAGACCAGGCAGGAACAGCAAAGGCGCGAAAGCCAGACAGGTGGCAAAGATTGACGCGGTCACCGGCCGCGCGACTTCCTTCAGCGCCGCGCTCACCGCCGCCGTTCGCTCCATGCCGGCGGCCAGGCGCAAACGGATGGCCTCCGCCACGACTACCGCGTCGTCGAGCGGAATGCCAAGCACGATGGCGACGCCAAGCAACACCGAAACATTCAGCGTGTGACCCATCAGATGCAACGCCAGAAACATGCCGGCGAGGGCGAACGGCACGCCGATACTGGTCAGCAAGGCAAGTCGATGGCCGAGGAAGAACCAGGTCACCAGCAACACCACGCCAAGACCGAACAGTGCATTCGCTTCCATCACTCCGATCGCTTCCCGCGTCGTCGCGCTCTGATCATCGAGCAAGGTCAGAATCGGCACGCCGAATGCGGTATTGGTATTTTTCACCAGCGCATGAATGGCTTCGGTCAACGCCAGCGTATTCACGTTCTCCCGCTTGATCACCGACAGCAGCACCGCCGGCTTGCCATCCAGGCGCACGAGTTCGCGGGCTGGCGCAATGCCGCTGGCGACGCGGGCGACTTCGCCGATTTCGACCATCCGGCCATCGGCGCCGGTGATCGGAATTTCGGCCAGGAAATCCGGATTCGGGTTGAGGCCTTCTACCCGCATCGCGTAACGCCGGCCGCCCATGTCGGCCATGCCGGCCGGCAGGCTGCGCGTCTGTTCCGCGACGGTGCGGGTCAGGTCTTCCAGCGAGACCGCGTGCTGTTCCAGCGCGGCGGGATCGAAGGTCACCGCGAGTTCGCGGCTGCGCATGCCGTAAGTCCAGATGCGGCTGACGCCGGGCAATTTTTCCAGCTTGTCGCGCGTTGCCTCGGCGAGTTCGCAAACATGACCATTCGACGCGCTGTCGGCAGTCCCGGCGCTGACTACCACCATCGCGGTGGGGAAAAAATTTGACGAGGTCAGTTCGATCACCTGTGGCGGCCGCGCGTCCTTCGGAAAATCCGCCGAAGCCTGGCGAATCTCGCGATCCAGCGCCGCCAGTCGACGCTCGAAGCGGCCCTGGTCGAGATCATGGAAGCGCACCAGCAGTGTCGCGATGTGATCGCGCGAAGTGGCAGCGACGAAACGGACATCGCCCACCCGGCGCGCCGCGGCCTCCAGCGGCAGCGCAATTTCACGTTCCACATCGCGCGCCGTCGCGCCTGGCCAGACCACTGCAACAGCCACCCAGTTGAGTTCAACCTCGGGATATTGCGCCCTCGGCATGGCGTAATAAGCCCAGGCGCCCAGAAACAGCACCAGCGCCAGAATCAGGTCAGCGAGACGATGAGAACGAAATATGGAAGGCATGGATATACTTCGACAATTGGCAATAACCGGGTGATCAATCGAACTGTCTGGACTCCCCAGCAGGTAGCAACAAGGCCGGCTCCTCAGTGCTTGATGACGTTAAATGACGTTAAATGACGTTAATTATGAAAACTCTACTCCAAACTCTGTTTTTATCCTGCCTGCTTCTGCAGCCGCTGCATGCTTCCGAGACCCGAATGAATGTGCGTCAGGTCGGTAGTATCCTGATGGTGGAAGGGCAATTGGAAGTGCCGGTCAACCAAACCACGGCCTGGGCAGTTTTAACCGACTACGCGCGTTTTCCAGAATTCGTTCCCGGTCTTAGCGGCAGTCGTCTGTTGGAACAACGCAACACAGTAAAATTGGTCGAGCAACGCGGCACGGTCATCGCAGGCCAGTTCCGCATGCCCTTCCAGGGCGTGGTAAAGATTGAGGAACACCAGCCTGAAGGGCATCCAGGAGTTGTTCGAGTTGTTTTTGTCAGCGGCCCATTGAAGGATGTCCAAGGTGAGTGGAACATTAAGCCCGGTAAACCACTCGATTTAATCTACCGTATGCAAATGGATTTGATGAAATCCCCATTCCCTCCCCCGCTCGCGGTAACTATCATCGAACAACAAGTCCGTTCCTGGGTTGAAGCGTTCGCCCGGGAGATGCAAGCAATGAAAAGGAAGAAGGAATGAAATCCGCTTTATTGGCGGCAATTTTGCTGCTGCTGGGCACGGCTACCGCGGCATCCGGGAATGCCAAAGTCAAAGCCAATACCGGTTTGTCTGGCGTCAAGGTGGAAGCATCACAAGTCCTGCAAACCGATGCCCGCACGCTCTGGGGCACGATTACCGACTACAACCGCCTCGCCACATTCATCCCGGACATGGTGTCGAGCCGGGTCATCTCGGCGCCTGGCGCACCCAAACGCGTCGAGCAGATTGCCGATGCCGGCTTGTTCGCCTTTGTCATGCCGGATCAAGTCGTGTTGGCCCTGGAGGAAATCCCGTACAGCGTGATTCGTTTTCGCGCCATCTCGGGCAAGCTGGTTTCGATGACTGGCGAATGGCGCATCGTCGGCGAGAAAGCCCCGGTCACCTTGTTATATCGGGCCCACATTGTGCCGATGACCCCGATTCCGCCGCTGGGATCCGGTTACTTCGTCGAAGATGAAGTCCGTGCCCGCTTCGAAGCCGTCGGCCGCGAGGCGGAACGACGCGCACTCGAGTCAAAAAGGGGGGCCACCTACTCCCCGCCGGCGCTGACTTCGCCCTACGTGTCACCCTATCTGTCGCGCTAGAAGCCGAAAGATGTCGCCGCGCCAGAAATTCCATCTGCCGTCATCTACTGTCGCGCGGTGGTCGATGCTGTTTGCCTGCGCTCTGCTCCTGCACGGCTGTGACCAGGTCAAGGAACGCGCCGGCTTTACCGACCCGACCAAAATCGAAGCTGAAGGCAAAGCCATCGGCGGCGCCTGCCGGCATGCCGGGCGCGGCCTGGAAGATTGCTATCAGCTCAACAAGCCGGCCTCCAAGTCAGCCGTCTATTCCGGCTGGAAAGAAATGAACGAGTACATGTTGAAGAACAACATGCAAGCAGTGGCCCCCACCATTTCCCCCGAATCCTTGGCACCAAAGAAAAAGCGTAAACCGGCGGAGGAAAACGAGGGCGAAGAGACGCCGGAGAAAAAATCTACAGCGGAAGCGACGGGTAAGAAGACTGCGCACAAGGAAGCCGATAAGGATGCCAACAAGAAAACTGACAAGGCATCTGACAAAGCACATTGAATATGAGCACGTCACTCCGCATCGCCAGCTACAACATTCACAAGGGACTGTCGTTCTTCAATCGACGCATCGTGTTGCATGACGTGCGGGACAGCCTGATTGGATTGAACGCCGAAATCGTGTTTCTGCAGGAAGTCCAGGGCCACCATGCGCGTGGCTCACACCGATTTGAAACCTGGCCGGCGATGCCACAGCACGAGTTCATTGCCGGCGACCTATGGAACGATTTTGCCTACGGCAAGAACTCGGTCTACGAACATGGCCATCATGGCAACGCCATCCTTTCCCGTTTTCCCATCCTGCGTTGGGAAAACGTCGACATCTCGGCGCATGTCTTCGAAAGCCGCGGCCTGCTGCATTGCGAACTGGCGGTGCCGAACATGGCGCAACCGCTGCACGCTATCTGCCTGCATCTGGCGCTGAACGAAGCCGGTCGACGCAAACAGATTCATCAACTCAGCGAGCGCATCCGCCGCATGGTGCCGGACGATGCGCCGCTGATCATCGCCGGCGACTTCAATGACTGGCGGCAACGCACCAGTTCCTATCTGGCCGAAGAACTCGGCCTGAAAGAAGTTTTTGAATCCCTCCACGGTCGGCATGCGCGCAGCTTCCCGGCAGCGCTGCCCTTTCTATCGCTCGACCGCATTTATGTGCGCGGCTTCGACATCGCCTCGGCCCAGGTTCTGCATGGCCAACGCTGGCGGCGCTTGTCCGACCACGCCGCACTGACCGCCCAGTTGTGTCCCTTGGCCTGAAGCGGGCCAATTTACCGGCATGATTAAAGGGGGCAACCGGCTGACCCTGCTGGAAAATGGCGCCGATTATTTCCCCTCATTGATAGCGGCGCTGGTTTCGGCGCAGCGCGAAATCCACCTCGAAAGCTATATCTTCGCCAACGATGCCGCCGCCGATGCGGTAGCCGAAGCCTTGATGCGCGCCGCCCAACGCGGCGTCGAAACCCGGCTTTTGCTGGATGGTTTCGGTTCACGCGGTTTCGCCCCTGAACGGGTGAACAGACTGCGTGCCGCCGGTGTCAACGTGTTGTTCTTCCGCCCGGAACGCGGCTTCATGCTGTTGCAGCGCCGGCGTTTGCGGCGCATGCATCGCAAACTGGCGGTGATCGATGCATGTATCGGATTTGTCGGTGGCATCAACCTGATCGACGACCTGAACGGGCACAACCTGGCCGCGCCGCGGCAGGATTACGCCGTGCGGGTCGAAGGTCCGCTGGTGGCCGATATGCACATCGCCGCGTGGCAACTCTGGCAGCGTGTCATGTGGAGCCGGCTGGGACTGCAACGCAGCGAGGCAGCCTGTCTCAAGCCGTCAACCCAAACGATCGGCTCGCAACGAGCCACCTTTCTCACCCGCAACAGCGTCAGCCAGCGGCGGGCGATCGAAGTGGCTTACTTGCGCGCGATTCGCCGCGCGCGGCGCGAAATCCTGATCGGCAACGCCTATTTCCTGCCCGGACTTCGCTTTCGACATGCGCTGATCGACGCGGTTCGACGCGGCGTGCGGGTCCGCTTGATCGTACAGGGACGTTCCGATCACCTGCTGTACCAGTTGGCGGCGCGCGCCCTGTATCGCCATTTCCTTGAAAACGGCGTTGAACTGCACGAATACCACGCCAGCGAATGGCATGCCAAGGTAGCGGTGATCGATGACAACTGGGCCACCGTCGGGTCGAGCAATATTGACCCGTTCAGCCTGCTGCTTTCACGCGAAGCGAATGTCGTTGTGCATGACCGCGTCTTCGCCGGGCAACTGCAAGCCAGCCTGGAAAATGCGCTGGCGCGTGGCGCACATCAGATATTCCGGCGCACTTGGCGGCATGTACCGTGGTACGCCCGCTTTGCCTCCTGGCTGGCCTATGGCTTCGTTCGGCTACTGGTGGGCATTGGTGGCTATACCCAGGTTTATGACGGCGTCCCCAAGACACAACACAGGGCAGCGGCAACACGAGCGAAAACAGGCGATTGAACCGCTGCTGAACCGGGTGGTTGCCCTACTCGCCCCAGCGTTTCATCAAATCATGCGCAATGCCAAGCTGGTCAAGAATGCGCGCGACGATGAAATCGATCACCTGCTCGACGTTTTGCGGCCGATGATAAAAACCCGGATTCGCCGGCAAGATGGTGGCGCCCGCCTCGGCCAGTGCAGTCATGTTGCGCAGGTGGATGAGCGAAAACGGTGTTTCCCGCGCCACCAGAATCAATGGCCGCTTTTCTTTCAATATCACGTCGGCGGCGCGCTCGATCAGGTTATCGGCGAGGCCATGCGCAATGGCGGCCAGGCTGCCCATGGTGCAGGGGCAAATCACCATCGCGTCAGCCGGATTCGAGCCCGATGCGGCCGGGGCAAACCATTCCTCCTTGCCGTAGGCCGCCAACCTGCCGCTGTGGCCGCTGAAACGAGCGTTGAACATTGCCACCAGTTCCGCATTGCCGCTGGGTAATTGCAGGTCAAGTTCCTGCTTGGCGACGATCCGCGCCGCCTGCGACAGCAACAGGTCCACCTTGCAGCCGGCGCGCAGCAGGCATTCCAGCAGCCGCAAGCCATACGCCATGCCGGATGCGCCGGTGAGGGCAAGGGTGATACGTTTCATGAGGAAGGCTCCGTTGATGGGGATTGTCTGAGTCTGCCGAGTAAATAGGCGGTCGCCAGACCGTTGCCGAGGCCGGTCAACCAGGCTGCGCTGAGAAACAACGGCAACAGGCCGAGAATGCTCGCGCCCGGCAACAACCAGACATCGACCAGCCAGAGCTGGGCGCCAATATGCGCGAAAGCAGCCAACAATGACAGGCCAACAGGGCCAAACCAGCGCGTCGGCAGATGCATCGCGGCAGCCAGAACGGCCAGGCTCAGCATGCCGCCGGCCAGGCTGAGGACGAAAGCCGGCGTCAGAAACTGCCCCAGCGCCAGCGCGCCGCCGACAATGCGTAAACCCGCCACCCAGGCGGCGGTGCGCCAGCCATAGCGATAAAGCACCAGCAAGGTGACGATGTTGGCCAAGCCGGGTTTGATGCCTGGAATCGGCAACGGAATTGCGGCTTCCGCCAAGGTCAACCCGATCGCAGCGGCAGCCAGGCCGGCAATGCGCCGATCTTCCTGGCTGGGAATGAGCTCAATAGTTGAGGGTGTCATAGCCGGCGGCGGCATTCTCCACGCTGACTCGATTCGGCAAACAGACCGCCGCACCACCCACCGGAATCCAGCCTTGGCGGACACAAAGCTGGCGCGGGCTGGGATCGGCGACAACCCGCACGCGACCGGCTTGAATTTCAATCCGGCTGATGCCGAGTGGCCCGGCAACTTCGATGACCCGATTCAGGCGCAAGCTGGCGGTCTGAAATACCTGTCCATCCTGACGAATCACCACCTGCCCTTCCAGACTGTCCACCTGCCGCAGCCAGAGTGCGCCCAGCAAAATCAAACCAGCGCCGGCAATCAGCCAGTCGCCTGGACGCAATGCGGACTGCGTCAATTCAGGTCAATTCCCGATGCCGGATCAGCACCTGTTGCTGCTCGCCGAACAGGTCGGCCAGCATCTCGGCGAAATAGACCGAGCGGTGCTGGCCACCGGTACAGCCGAGGCCGACGGTGAAATAGTTGCGGTTGTCCTTGATGTAGGCCGGCAACCATTTGGCAACATACGCATGGATGTCAGCCAGCATCTCCTGCACCATGCTTTGCGATTGCAGATAGGCGATAACCGGGCCATCGCGTCCGGTCAGCGGTTTCAGCGTGACGTCATAATGCGGATTGGGCAGGCAGCGCACGTCGAACACCAGGTCGGCATCCATGGGAATGCCATGTTTGAAGCCGAATGATTCGAACACCAGGGTGAAATTGGCGTTGCTCAGTTCGAGGAAATCCTTGATCCAGGCGCGCAGATGGTTGGCGGAAAGATCGCTGGTATCCATCAGATGGCTGTTGGCCGAGATGCGCTCCAACATTTCGCGTTCGGCGCGGATACATTCTTCCAGCGAACGGTCGCCGGTGGCCAGGGGATGCCGGCGGCGGGTTTCGGAAAAACGCGTTACCAGCGTGGCGTCCTTGGCGGTGAGAAACAACACCCGCAAGTCGTAACGTTGCCGCAAACGCTCCAGATCATTCGGCAAACCGGGAATGCTGGCACCACTGCGGGCGTCGATGCTGATTGCCGCATCGGTGACGCCAGACATGCGCAAATAGTCGACGGTCTCCGGCAACAAAGCGGCGGGCAGGTTATCGACGCAATAAAAACCGGTATCTTCCAGCACCTTCAGGGCAACACTTTTGCCTGAGCCGGAAAGTCCGCTGATGACGATGATGCGCATGGAGAAACGCTCCGCTCCGAAGTGGTTTACTGACCGTTGGCCTCGATCGCGGCACGATGCCGTTCGGTGAATTCCTGCACCGAATCGAAGCCTCGTAATTTGAGGATATGGTTACGCACCGCGACCTCGACCAGGACCGCCAGATTGCGGCCGATGGCGACCGGAATACGCACTTCCGGGACATCGACACCAAGAATGCTGCGCGTACTGGCGGCCATATTCAGGCGATCGACTTCTAGCCAGTTCTGGGTCTCTTCATCCGCCAGCGTCAGGTGCACGATCAGCTTCAGATTCTTCTTCTGCTTGACGGCGGTGTCACCAAACAAACGGCGCACATTGAGCACGCCGAGTCCGCGCACTTCCATGAAATCGAGCAGTAATGAGGGGCAGCGCCCTTCCAGCGTGTCTGGCGAAACGGCAAACACTTCCAGTGCGTCATCGGCAATCAGACGGTGGCCGCGAGTAATCAATTCCAGCGCCAGTTCGCTCTTGCCGGCGGAGGGCGCGCCGGTAATCAACACGCCGATGCCGGACACCTCCAGGAAAACCCCATGCAATACAGTCGATGGCGCCAGCGCCTGCGCCATCAGGTGCGACAGGAGCCGCATCAATTGCGGGCCGGCCTCGGGCGAAGAAAACAAGGGCGTGGCGGTGCGCTCGGCATGCTCCATCATCACCTCAGGCACGATTTCGCCATTCGCGACCACCACGGCGGCGATCTCGTTGGAAAACAGGTAGTCGACCGCTTCATCCAACTTGTCACCCGGCAGCTTGCGCAAATAGTCCATTTCCGCGCAGCCCAGCACCTGGACGCGGTTCGGGTGGATGAAGTTCTGGTGCCCGATCAGTGCCAGACTGGGCTTTTGCACGGTATCGGAAGTCAGCAGCTTATCGCCGCCGGCATGGCCCGCGATCCAGGTCAGCCGCAGACGCTCGCTGACTGCGCTGAACAACGCCGCCACCGTGATCGGGTGATGCGAAACAAGCTCGTCTGACCTGTCGCCGTAAGACATCAGGGCGTCCACTCCGTGATCAGGCGATGCAGTTCAGCGGCATCGGGCGCGGCGCGCAAGCGGGCGCGAAAGTCTTCGTCGGAAAACATCGCCGCCAGCTCGCCCAGAATCTGCAAATGCAGATCGGTGGCGGCAGCAGGCGCTAGCAGGACAAAAACCAGATCTACCGGCTGATTGTCCGGTGCATCGAAATCGGTCGGGGTTTTCAGGCGAATGAAGGCACAGGCGGTTTCCTTCAGTTGCTTGATACGGCCGTGCGGAATGGCGATGCCATAGCCGAGCGCGGTGGAACCCAGCTTCTCGCGAGAAAAGAGACTGTCGAATACCTCAGCGGCCGTGACGCCATCGCTATCCAGAAACATCTGGCCAGCTTGTTCGAACAGGCGTTTCTTGCTGCTGGTTTCAAATTCCGCCAGGACATTGACGGGCTTCAATAAAGGTGTGATGAGATTCATGGGGGGGTGGCGAATGAGGGCTTGCTGAGTGTGAACGCGCTGCCGTGAACCCGCTGTCTGCACGCAGGCAGTGGTTCAGGCCTGCGCGTTCAGGCCTGGCGATTAGTCGACTTCGGCGATTTGGCCTTTAACGCCGCCAGATGCGCGATTGACATCACCGGATTTTTCCTTGTGCTTGACCACCTGACGGTCGAGTTTGTCGACCAGTGCATCGATCGACGCATACATATCGGGTTCGATCGCTTCTACATAGATATCCTTGCCGCGCAAATGAAGATTGACTTCCGCTTTGTGCTTCAGTTTCTCGACCGTGAGGATGACCGAGACGTCGATCACTTGATCGAAATGACGTTTGATCCGCCCCATTTTTTCCTCGATATAACCGCGAATGGCAGGGGTAATTTCCAGATGATGACCCGTGATGGTGAGGTTCATACAGAACTCCTTCAATAATGCGCAAATCAGATCGACTTGCGCTGGTTGGCGGGAGGAATATTCAACAACTCCCGGTACTTGGCTACGGTGCGTCGGGCAACCACAAAACCTTGTTTGCCCAACAGTTCAGCTATGGTGTTATCGGACAAGGGCTTGGTCCGATTCTCTGCCTCTATGAATTGTTTGATCAATGCCCGGATCGCTGTGCTGGAGGTGGCGCCGCCTTCATCGGTGGCGAGTGAACTGCCAAAAAAGTATTTGAATTCATACAGCCCCCGCGGCGTCATCATGTACTTCTGGGTGGTGACACGGGAAATCGTGGATTCATGCAACTCGACGGTATCGGCGATTTCCTTGAGTGTCAGCGGCCGCATGGCCACATCCCCGTGCTCGAAAAACATACGCTGGCGATCAACGATGGCTTGGGACACTTTCAGAATAGTCTCGAATCGCTGTTGCACGTTCTTGATCAGCCAACGCGCTTCCTGTAATTGCACGCTGAGCGAACTGCCGCCCTCCTTGTTGCCGCGCAAAATGCCGGCATACATCTCATTGATCCGCAGTTTCGGCACGGCCTCGGCATTCAGGCTGACCATCCACATGCCCTTGACCTTTTTCACGAACACATCCGGTGCGACATAGCGCGTATCAAGCGGCGCGTAGGCGCTGCCAGGGCGCGGATTGAGCGACGTGATCAAATGCCGCAGGCAAGTGAATTCGGTTTCGGAGATACCCAGCAGACGCTTGATCTTGCCGTATTCCCGATCCGCCAACAGGCCGAGATGGTCGCGTACCAGGGTTTTGGCCTTTTCCAGATTCGGCGTCATCGCCGGCAAGGCTTTCAACTGCAACCACAGGCATTCACCCAGGTCGCGTGCGCCAACCCCGGTCGGGTCAAGGCTTTGCAGCAATTTCAAGGCGGTGGAGAGCTCCAGCGGATCCAGTTCCATCTCCTCCGGGAACAGGGTCTCGAGTTCTTCCAGCGTGGTGGAGAGGTAACCATCGTCGTCCAGCGCCTCGATCAGCAGCGCGATCAGCTGACGATCGCGCTGGCTCAGCGGCGTCAGCGCAAGTTGATCGGCAAGATATTGATGCAGGCCGGTATGGCTGGTGTCGGCTTGCTGGAAGCCATGTTCGTCATCGTCATCATTGCTGCCGCTGCCTGAGCCGGAAACGGCTCGGTCACCCCAGGCCATTTCTTCATAAATGTCATCACGCTCCTGGCGTGGCTCTTCCGCCGGCGTTTCTCGGTTACTTTCGCTGCCGCCTTCGCTACCGGTTTGATTCTGCGTGTCACGTGGCGCATCGCTTGCACCCCCGTCAAATCGATCCTCGCCGTCCAGCCGTTCGAGCAGCGGGTTGTCCTGCAGCATCTGCGAAATCTCCTGGCTCAGCTCCAATGTGGAAAGCTGCAACAGGCGGATTGATTGCTGTAGTTGCGGGGTGAGGGTGAGCTGCTGATGCAGCTTGAGCTGTAGGCTCTGCTTCATGGGTGAAGCGGGAAAATGGGTCGCTTGACGATGGGAGGATCGAAACGTTCAGAGTCTGAAGTGTTCACCGAGATACACCTTGCGAACGTCTTCATTGTAAATGATTTCATCTGGCGTCCCGGCGGCCAGCACCTGGCCCGCATTGAGAATATAGGCACGGTTGCAGATGCCCAGCGTTTCTCGAACGTTATGGTCGGTGATCAAAACGCCGATGCCACGTTCGGTCAGAAAACCGACGATCTTCTGAATGTCGATGACGGAAATCGGATCGATGCCGGCGAATGGCTCATCCAGCAAAATGAAACGGGGCGATGTCGCCAGTGAACGGGCGATTTCAACCCGCCGCCGCTCTCCGCCGGACAATCCTGCCGCCGGCGCTTCGCGCAAATGCGTGATATGCAGATCTTCCAACAAGCTATCCAGCCGCGCATCGACCTCCGCCGCCTTGTGACCACACAACTCAAGCATGGCGGCAATATTGTCGGCCACCGACAAACGCCGAAAGATCGAAGGCTCTTGTGGCAGATAGGAGAGTCCCAACCGCGCCCGCTTGTAAACCGGCATGCTGGTCAGATCGACATCGTCCAGGCGTATCCGGCCGGACTGGGCGCGGATCAGACCAACCAGCATGTAGAAACAGGTTGTCTTGCCAGCCCCATTCGGCCCCAGCAGACCGACCACTTCGCCACTCTCGACTCGAATCGAAGCGTCGGTCACAACCTGACGCGACTTGTACCGCTTGGCCAGATTCTCGGCGCTCAACACACTCACGGCTTGGCAACCTGAGAAGGCTCGTTGGCAAGCGCGCTATTCTTCGGCTGAATAACCGCCTTGACCCGTCCCTTGACCCCATTGCTGCTGCCTTGCGCCTGGTAAAACTCGGTCTTGGCATCATAGATGATCAGGCTACCGCGCAGTTCGTCGGCGCCACGCTTGAGACGCGCCTGGCCGCTTAACTGAAGCTTGTCGGCGCCCCCATCGTAAATAATGCGGTCGGCCCAACCTTCGGCAAATTCTTCACGACCATCCATCTTTTGCCGGAAATGAACCGGACTACCACTCGCGTTTCCGACAGTAAATCCTTTGGCGTCCTGACGTAATTCAATCTTGTCCGCGGTCATCATCAAGGTGCCCTGCGTCAACACGACATGGCCTTCATAAATCGCGGTTTGCTTGGCATCCTCAACCCGAACGCTGTCCGCTTCCAGGTTAATCGGCTTCGCTTTGTCGGCTTTTTCGGCATAGGCGGGAAAAGCCAGCATCGATAAGCTGCAAACTAGACTGGCAAACAGCCATTCAACGCGCATTTTGTTAATTTCCTGGTTGAGGGAGTCGAGATGATTGTTCAATAACCGCTTTGACGCCACCGGAAAGCGTCATCAAACCCTTGCTGTCATCAATCATCAACTGATTCGCAGTGATCACCGAAGTACCCTGGCGAAGCGTGAAAAATTGATTCGTGCGCATGATGCGTTCATCCGGAGAGACGTGAAGATACTCTGTATCCAGGCTGGCAGGCATTTGCCCTGCCCCGCCAACCCGGGTGAGGCGTACCTGATTCAGGAAATAGACCTGCTTGCCATCGGCCGAAATTTGCGCCCGTTGTGACCTGACTTCCACTGGAAGCGACTGATCGAGCGAGAAAAACATCGGCTTGTCCAGCACGGTGGTGTCGTCATCCATATAGTGCGTCATGCGTTCTGCCATCAACCGATGACGTGGCTTGCCCGCTTCATTGAACGCCATCGCGTTGAACCCCTCGACCACATAGTCCGGCTCATGCGCGAAACCGGCGTCGTCAACGGAAGGCATCCGCACCGCGACCTGATTCAGCCAGAAAGCGAGCAGCGCCAGGAATAAGGCCAATACCAACGGTGGCCAGTGAACATGGTAGCCCAGGCTCATGTTTGCAATTTCCGGGTGGGATCAGTCGGCAATCCGGGCTGCGGCTGGCTTCGATCAGCGGTCGTAAAGGGCGATCTGTGCCGCCCAGGTGCCTTGCGCCCGCATGATCAATTCACACGCTTCTCGCGCCGCGCCACGGCCAGCATTAGCCAAGGTGATCACCTGGCTGCGCCGTTTCACCTCATCGGGCGCATCCGGCACGGTAATCGCCAGACCACACCGATTCAGCACCGGCAAATCGACCACATCGTCACCCATATAGGCGATCTGTTCCGGTGCCAGACCGGTTTCCCGCAACAGGCTCTGCAGCGCTTCCAGCTTGTCTTCCGCGCCCTGGTAGATCTGCCCGATGCCCAGATTGCGGGCGCGGTGAAGCACGATCTGGGACGTGCGCCCGGTAATGATGCCGGTCTCGATGCCGCTGGCGCGCAACATCTTGATGCCATGGCCATCGCGCGAATTGAAGGCTTTGTATTCCTGTCCCTGATTGTCATAGAACAGGCTGCCATCGGTCAGCACTCCATCGACATCGAACACCAGCATGCGCACCGCACGGGCGCGCTGCTCGATATCCAACCGAATATCCGCCCCGGTTTGTTCCGTTTGATTCATGCCAGATACCTCATACCACCCCCGCGCGCAAAAGATCGTGCATATTCAATGCGCCAGCGAGACGACCGTCATCATCCAGCGCCAACAGGCCATTCACCTTGTATTCCTGCATCAGACGCACCGCCTCGACCGCCAGATCGGAAGCCGCGACGGTATGCGGCCGACGATGCATGACCTGGGCGATCATCGCGCTGCGCACATCGACATCCTGATCAAGCAATCGACGCAGATCGCCATCGGTAAAAATGCCGACCAAGCGGGAGTCGGCATCGACAACCGCAGTCATGCCAAGTCCCTTGCGAGTCATTTCCAGCAAAGCCTGTTTCAGGCTGGCGGATTCATCGACCACCGGCAATGCCGCATCGCGATGCATCAGATCATGCACATGCACCAGCAAACGCCGCCCCAGCGCGCCGCCCGGATGCGTGCGGGCAAAGTCCTCGGCACTGAAGCCACGCGCATGCAGCGTCGCCACCGCTAACGCATCACCCAGCGCCAATGCCACGGTCGTGCTGGCGGTAGGAGCGAGATTGAGCGGGCAAGCTTCTTGTTCGACGCTTGCATCAAGATGGATATCCGACGCCTTCGCCAGCGTGGAAGATGGGTTGCCAGTCATGCTGATCAGCTTGGCGCCGCGCCGCTTGATCAGCGGCAAAATCGCCGCGAGTTCAACGCTCTCACCGGAATTGGACAGCGCGATGACCACGTCCTGGCCGGTGATCATGCCCAGATCGCCATGGCTGGCTTCGGCTGGATGCATGAAAAAAGAGGGCGTGCCGGTGCTCGCCAAGGTCGCGGCAATCTTGCCGCCGATATGGCCAGATTTGCCCATGCCGGAAACAACCACCCGGCCGCTGCAGGCAAGCAGGGTTTCCACGGCGCGCAAAAAACTGTCGTCGACGCGCGTGACCAGTTGCAAAACTGCAGCAGCTTCGATTTCCAGCGTACGCCTGGCAAGATCGAGGATCTCGGCGGGGGATGGGGAGTGGGATGTCATAATGGAACCCAACATAATGGGTCACAAGTATAGCGATTAGCCCCAGACCGCTCTAGCAAACGAAATGCACTCCACGCTCGAACTCACTCTTATCCTGCTCGCCGCCGGTGTTTTCGCCCTGGCGCTGCTGAAAGCAGCCGGCATGCCGGCTTTGCTCGGTTACGTCTTGATCGGTATTGGCCTGGGGCCTTTTTTGCATGGCATGGGCGCGGATTCACCGACCGCGCATCTGGCCGAGTTCGGCGTTGTCTTCCTGATGTTCTCGATCGGCCTCGAGTTTTCGCTTGCCCGCCTGAAAACCATGCGGATGGCCGTATTTGGACTCGGCGGCCTGCAAGTGACGATCACGATGTTCATCGTCATGGTCTGCGGCCTCGTTCTCGGCCTGTCCTGGGAAACCGGCCTGGCGCTGGGCGGCGTCATCGCCATGTCCTCCACCGCCATCGTCAGCAAGCTGTTGTCTGAACGAGATGAACTCGATAGCGAGCATGGCCGCCTGATTTTCGGCGTGCTGCTGTTCCAGGACCTCGCCGTCGCGCCGCTGATCATCTTTGTCCCGGCGCTGGCGCAAAGCAGCGGCCTGGGGGAAGCCTTGCTGTATGCCTCGCTGAAAGCCGTGCTGGTCCTGACGCTGATTCTGGCAGTTGGACAAAAGCTGATGCGGCCGTGGTTTCACATCGTCGCGCAAAGCAAATCGAGCGAATTGTTCATGCTCAACGTCTTGCTGGTCACCCTTGGCCTGGCTTACATCACCGATCGCGCCGGACTTTCGCTCGCCTTGGGCGCTTTCCTGGCTGGCATATTGATCGCCGAAACGGAATATCGTTATCAGGTCGAGGCCGACATCCGCCCATTCCGGGATGTGCTGATGGGACTCTTCTTCGTCTCCGTCGGCCTGATGCTGGATCTGCAAATCGTCGCCCAACATTGGGACAAAGTGTTGGCCATCCTGTTGTTGCTGGTCTTTGGCAAACTGCTGGTGATCGCCCTGCTGGCCGGATTGTTTACCCAATCCTGGCCAGTCGTGATGCGCGTCGGCACCGGCCTGGCGCAAGCCGGTGAATTCGGTTTTGTGCTGCTCGGCCTGACCCTGGCGAACAGCCTGTTAGCGCCTGAAATGCATCAGGTCATTCTGGCGGCCATGGTTTTATCGATGCTGGCTGCACCAATGCTTCTGATGGCGGGAACCCGTTTGGCACAACGCATGGAAGGCGGCGCCTGGATGGAACAGGCGCGTGGCGTGCACGAGATCGCCGCGCGCGCATTCGGCAAACAAAAACATGTGATCTTGTGCGGCTATGGCCGTAGCGGCCAGAACCTGGCCCGGCTGCTCGAATCGGAACATATCCCGTTCATCGCGCTCGACCACGATCCGCGCCGGGTACGTGCCGCGGCGCAAGCGGGCGACAACGTTGTTTTCGGCGACTCGACCCGCGCCGAAGTCTTGATGGCGGCCGGCGTGCAGCGCGCCAAGGCAGTCGTGGTGAGCTTCGCGCACACGCCCTCGGCACTGAAAATCATTGCCTCGGTGCGGCGTTTGCGACCCGACGCACCGATCATCGTCCGCACCGTGGATGACAACGACCTGGATCGACTGCGCGAAGCCGGCGCCAGTGAAGTGGTGCCGGAAGTCATGGAAGGTGCGCTGATGCTCGCCTCGCAAACCATGCTGATGGCAGGCGTGCCATTGACCCGCGTGCTGAAGCGCATCCGGCAGACACGGGAAGCGCGTTATGGCGCGATGCGCGGTTATTTTCGCGGCTTGACCGATGAAGCCGAGGATGAAACGGGGGGCGAGAGACTGACCTCGGTCTTGCTCGAACCACGTCATACCGGCTGCGGCAAGACCCTGGCCGAACTGGCGTTCGAGAAATGGGGCGCCAGTGTGATTGGCATCCGGCGGCCAGGCAATCCGAGTGCGGAATACAGCCCGGAAACACAACTTGGAGTGGGCGATATCGTGCTGCTACGGGGTGAGCCGGATGCGCTGGCGGCGGCGGAAATTGCCTTGCGTGGCAACTGACATTCAGAACAGCGCGGCAGCGCCGCAATTCGCCTCATTCTCGGCCGCACGCCAATACCCGCTTTGCGGGTCAAAGCAGCGGCTTTCAGACGGCGGGCCGCCACCGCCATCGTAGGCGCTGAAACGAAACTGGCCGCTGTTGGCGCGGCCATCGTCGATCTTGCGATCGATCTCGGCCAGAATCCGTGCCGGCACCTGGCTACCGGTCTTCAAGTTCAGCCTGGCCCCGCCACCAGACCCGGCAAACTGGGCATCGTATTGCAACTGCAAGGTTGCGCCATACGGGTTGCGCGGCCATTCCGAAGCGGGGTCAGGCTGGCTGCCGCTAGCGCGGTAATGCCCTGAAATCAGATTCGAATGCGATAAATGCACCCACACCAGCAAGCTTTCACGCGCTTGCGGCGTATCCCGCACCACGCCATCCGAATTACCGCCGATCGAATCGTTTTCTATGCCAGACAGGTTGGATCGCGCCAATGCCCCAGGGTAATCCCCCGGCAGAGCGCCATATTTATCCTGAAAGGTGAAATAGGCAGCCTTGATACTGTCCAGCTGGGAGATCAGATTTCGCGCTCGTGCACTCTCGATCAGTTCCTGGCCTTTGAGAATTCCGCCCAGAAGCAGACCAATCACAACCAGAACAATGGCCAGTTCTATCAGCGTAAAGCCTGCGCATGCGGTGCGCGAGAGTCGGTGGCCGACGCGGTGGCCAACGCGGTGGCCATTAATGCGGACAACAATGCCGCGGGGGTGAATTGATTTGATCATGAGTGCTTGTGCAAGCAATTTACAGACCTCTTGAGTCGCCACGAATAACAGATCCAAACTGAATCAAAACAGACAGCTACGTGAGCATGGATGAATCACCCGTCATTTTTTCGTCATTCATGACGATTCAACAACATTAAAAGCAAGTCGCAGTTTAAACGTCGCCCGATTTGCCGTGTTTGACCGCATTGAATCAAGACCGGGAAAACGTCACAGGCGGGATGAAACCATTCGTAACAATTACAAACAGCCCCGACACGGAAGGCTTACAGCAGCGCTCTAAAGTGAACTCACCGACACACATTCAGCGGTCGGCCCTTCACCTTCCTCAGGAGCATGTCATGAAAAACAATCGCATCGTTAAAACCCTGGTCATCGCCGCCATTTCCTCGCTGACCTTGCTTGCCGGGGCAAGCCAAGCGAACAGTTGGGGCAATCACGCAACATATTTCGCAACCCCCTACGTTCCGCATTCCCCGGATCGTTCAGGTTATGCTCGCGCCAGCTATGACCATGACGCTTCACGCGGCTTCAAATCACCCGAAGCAAGCCAGGTGATTGATAACCGGCAACAGACACAGATGGAAAAAATCATGCATGGCCTGCGTGTCGGTAGCCTGTCTCAACGTGAAGCCAGAAAATTGATGCATGAGCAAAAAGAAATCGAGCAATTACAGAGAGCGTATCTGACTGATCACCACCTGAGCCGGAATGAATGGGTGGAACTCAATCAGTGGCTTGATCGTGCCGAACGCGACATCCGTTCAGAAAAGCGTGATAACAATTGGCGCTAAAAGGAGAATTAGCGGGGCTGCACGCACACCCCCGCCGATGCGTGCCAAGTGTCACACCCCGAGGAACTTCATGATGCTATAAAACGATCTCCGGAAATACCGACCCAATGGGGTCAATTTCGGGGGTCTATTTTCGCGCAAAAATGTTTACCTAACGAAGAGACATCATGAAAAACGCCACCTGCACCAACCGAATCAGACTTTCCCTTTTCTCGCTCAGTGTCGCTCTTGGCCTTGCGCTGTCGGCGCCGGTCCACGCCGAAGTCGAAACCTTCAGCATCGATACAGCGCACAGCTTCGCCAACTGGGAACTGCGCCACATCGTTGCCCGCACGAGCGGGACTTTTCACGATATCAAAGGCACCGTCGCACTTGATTTGAGCAACCTGGCTCAATCTTCAGTCAATGCAGTGATCAGTGTTTACAGCTTGAATTCAAGCCACATGCGGCGTGATGTGCACACCTTGACCGATGAATTCCTCGATGCACGCAATTACCCCGAGATGAAGTTTGTCTCAACCAGCGTCAAACCAGTCACGGCGGACAAAGGCACGCTGTCCGGCCAACTCAGCCTGCATGGTGTGACCAAACCGGTCACGATGGAATATCAGATTCTTGGTATCGGCCCAGATCCCTGGGGTGGCATGCGCGTTGGCTTCAAAGCCACCACGCGCATCAACCGCTCCGATTACGGCATCACGAAGTACACGCCGACAGGCCCGGTTGGCAATGAAGTCGATATCACGCTGCTGATTGAAGGCATCAAGCAAGGCCCTGATGGCAAACCCTGGAATGCGAAAGCCGCCGCCGAAGAAAAGGCCAAAGTCATTTCCTACCCGATGCCGACGCAAGCCACCCCTGAGCCTGTCGTCGTCCCGGCCCCGGCATCGGCAGCAGACACTGCACCGGCACCTGCGCCCGTGAAAAAGGAAAGCTCGGAAGATCAGTTGAAGAAAAAACTGAAAGGTCTGTTCAATTAATTGAGATCGATCCAAGTTTTCTGGAATCCAGAGCGCATGACTGTTATTCACGCAATCTTGGCTACCCTGGTCGTGTCGACACTCCAGTCGACACCCATCTCGCATGCCGTCGAGCAGAAAAAATCACTCACCACATCGCAACAGCGGATGGTCGATTGCAACAAGCAAGCGGCCGACAAAAAAGGCGATGTGCGCAAAGCATTCTTGCAGGCATGTTTGAAGCGGAAATGATGCGCCGAATGGTTCGGATCAGTTCCAAAGGCCGGTTTTTGACCGGCCTTTTTCATCGCATCAACACTTCCATTTCGGACTTACTACCGGAATTTAACCAAACAGGTTTGGCTGGAAGGTTTGGCTCAAAACGCATCGCGGACTTCGCCGAGCAGTGCCCGCTTCAGGTTTTTCTGAATCGGCCGCTCGCCCAGCCAAATCTTCAGCAAACTTCGATTGAAGGCTGCGCCGGGCACCGCACCGATAAAATGCTGGTTCAACCAGACACGGGTTCCAAGAGTCGGCAAGTAATCCAGTTGCACAACACCACCTCTGGGAATACGACCTATTTTGTGCATCAAGGTCATGAACTGATCAAGCGGAACCTGGATCGCGGCGAGTTCATCGGCACTATTGTTATCGGTCAAGCCGCCCATCAAATACTTCAAATCCTGCTGGGCAGAGACATCACGTAACAGCGTGATGCGCAATCGACGCGGCATATCCTGGTCAAGAATGTCCAGCGGATCATTCAATTTGCGCGGCAAGTAGAGCGCCACCTGGTAAATCTCCAGAAACAGCAAATTCCGCACACCGACGCCGTTGAGGATCAGTTCGACCGTCTTCAGACTGGCCAGGTTTTCGATGCTATCGGCCAGGCGATTACTGGCATAACTGTTATTTGTTGCAACAGACAAAGCCAGGCAAACCAGGCTGGCGGCGCATGCAGTGCGTCGTCCGTGCCGAGTCAAAGGAGACCTCAGTTGCATCAGAATGCGAGGTGCAGCCAATCCCCCAGGCAGGGGTCGGACGCGCATTCACTGAAACCACAGAAATCATCTTCATTGTCACCAGGCTGAAGGACGTCATCCATTTCGTCATCCTCAATTGGCTCACGCAATTCCGTTTCCCACTTAATCGACATGACTCACTCCACTTTAACAATCAGGTGAATATCATCCTGAATAGTCGTGAAGCTTCGATGACAAAAGCCAAAAACCTTGGCCAGAACGGGTGCTTCAACAACTTCGCCCCCCCCTTTCCAACCATGAGCAACCATTTCCACCCCCTTGCCAGCCGCTTTCATTCTGCCGTCATATTCCGGCACGATGCGGCTCAAGAACTCAGCCTGAGGCTGCGGTAAGGTTTGGGCATGCCTTTCAATTGTTTCAAGGTTCAGGCAGTTTTAGCCCAGGCTTTCTCCCTCCGCCCCTTTATACTGCGCGCCGGAGTTGGCCAGGCAGCCGCTGCACGGTTTACCGCGTAGAGGAAAGTCCGGGCTCCACAGGGCAGAGTGCCAGGTAACGCCTGGGCGCTATAAGTCGAAGGTGCAAACCCCGACCCAAGGCGACGGAAAGTGCAACAGAAAAAATACCGCCGATGGCCGGTCGCAAGACCGGATCAGGCAAGGTTGAAATGGCGAGGTAAGAGCTCACCGCGGACGTGGCAACACGGACGGCAAGGTAAACCCCACTCGGAGCAAAGCCAAATAGGCAGGCGCGTCAATGGCCATTGCGTCATTGATATCGGCGGCCCGTCGAAGCCTGCGGGTAGGCTGCTTGAGGCGCTGGGCGACCAGCGTCCCAGATGAATGGCTGCCCACGACAGAACCCGGCTTATCGGCCAACTCCCCCTCGCTTCAGTTTGCTGCCCACCTTCCTCGCAGCGACAGCCCGATTTCCGAGCTCTTCCAGCCGCAACTTAATGTTCGACATTAAGTTGCGCATCTATCACTCGATTTCAATTGACTATTTCCCTTTCGATTGGAATCTAAGTCATTGATGCCATTAAAAAAATTCCTTTTTTTGGCTTGACGGTGGGGAATTGTGTTCTCTATAGTGGGGATAAGTGGGTAACTGTGTGGTTTTGTGTCACACAGTGCATCACGGAGGAGATAACGTGGCATTTCGGGGGTCAACGCAACTGGCGCTGGATGGGAAAGGGCGATTAGCCATTCCCGCGCGCTTCCGTGAGCGTCTGGCCACGCAATGTGGTGGCCAACTGATGCTTACTGCGGACCCGACCAATGGCTGCTTGTTGCTCTATCCGCTTCCTGAATTCGAAGCGCTGGAACGCCAGATCAACAGCCTGCCCGGCTTTCATCCGCTGACCCAGCAATTGAAATTCGTCGTCGTCGGATCGGCGGAAGAAGTCGAGCCGGACAGCGCCGGCCGCATCCTGATTCCGCCGCTGCTGCGTAAGTTCGCCGCGCTGGAGAAATCCGTCGTGCTGGTTGGTCAAGGCAACAAGTTCCAGGTCTGGCAGGAAGCCGCCTGGCAAGCCAAGTTCGATGCCTCTGCGCAATTGCCGGACATGCTCAACAGTGCTACGCGGGAAGGCACTTTGCCTGAGGAACTCAAAGGCTTTTCGCTGTGAACGACATCCCGTCCAGCGAAGCAGGAAGACACATCACTGTCCTGCTGCAAGGGGCAGTGGATGCGCTGAACATGCGTCCGGACGGCATCTATGTCGATACCACCTTCGGGCGCGGCGGACACAGTCGGGAAATTCTTTCCCGGCTGGGTCCAGGTGGCAGGTTGATCGCGCTGGATCGCGACCCGCAGGCGGTGGCGGCAGCGACAGAAATACAGGATGCAAGGTTGCAGATGGTGCATGCGGCATTTTCGGAATTGACCGAAGTGTTGCGTGAGTTGGCAGTTGAAGCAGTGGATGGCGTGTTGTTTGACCTGGGCGTGTCCAGCCCGCAACTGGACGAAGCCGAGCGGGGCTTCAGTTTTCGGTTTGATGCACCGCTCGATATGCGCATGGACACCAGCTGCGGCTTGACCGCTGCGGAATGGCTGAATCAGGCGGAAGAAAAGGAGATTGCCCAAGTTGTCTGGAACTATGGCGAGGAGCGGTTTGCTAGACAGGTTGCGCGGGCGCTTGTTAAAGCGCGCGCGCTCGCTCCGATCAGCACGACCCGACAGCTGGCCGGCATCGTCGCCACTGCCGTGCGCACGCGTGAACGCGGCCAGGACCCGGCGACGCGCACCTTTCAAGCTGTGCGGATTTTCATTAACCGCGAACTTGAAGAAATCGAGGCGGCGTTGCCGCAGGCGGTCGCTGCCCTGAAACCGGGCGGGCGGCTGGTAGTGATCAGTTTTCACTCTTTGGAAGATCGAATGACAAAACGGTTCATGCGCGACGAAGCGGCCGGGGAACGGGTTCCACCCGAAATACCCGTGACCGCTGACGCCTTGCGCGGCGGCCGTTTGCAACTCGTCGGCAAGGCAATCAAGCCGGACTATTTCGAATGCAGTGCCAACCCGCGCGCGCGCAGCGCCACGATGCGGGTTGCCGAGCGTACCGACGCACCGGGCTGGAGGGATGAATGGTCAAACTGAACCTGATTCTCACCGTGGCGCTGGTCGCGGTCGCCCTTTCCGTCGTCTCCGCGCGCCATCAGGCGCGCAAATTGTTTGTGGCCTTGCAGGCTGAGCAAAGTCATGCGCGCGAACTCGAAGTTGAATGGGGGCAATTGCAACTGGAGATTTCAACCTGGCTGATGCACAACCGGGTCGAAGAAGTCGCGCGTGGACGCCTCAACATGGTGATTCCGGCGCCCGGACGCATCTATGTATTGCAACCGACGATGCAATCAGCAATGCCGATGGATATGCAGCCATGAACCGCCGCTCCAACCTGCACCCGCACGCGCATCCGCTGTTGCGTCTTGACCTGCAACGCTGGCGCGCGCGCTTGACCCTCGGTCTGCTGTTCGCGGGCTTTGTCGCGTTGTCAGCCCGGGCGGTTTATCTGCAGGTCTGGCAAAGCGACTTTCTCACCAATCAAGGCGACAAGCGCGCCCAGCGCATCGCCCCCATCCCGGCATATCGCGGCATGATCACCGATCGGCGCGGCGAGCCGCTGGCGGTCAGCACGCCGGTGGAAACGCTGTGGGTCAACCCGAAGGAAGCCAGTCCGAGCGCAGCCGAGATTCAGGCGCTGGCCGACATTCTGGGCAGGAACCCGGACCAGATCGCACGCCTGTTCGCCGACAAGAAGAAGGGCTTTGTTTATCTTGAGCGCCTGCTTGAACCGGCTAAAGCCGAGCAGATCAAAGCCCTCAAGATCGTCGGTTTGCACAGCAAACCGGCATATCGGCGTTATTACCCGGGCGGCGAAGTCACCAGCCACGTGCTGGGCGCCACCGACATTGAAGACAACGGCCTCGAAGGTCTCGAACTGAGCTATCAATCCTGGCTCACCGGCGAACCCGGTGCGCAGCGGGTGGTGAAGGATCGTCCCGGCAACGTGGTCGAAATCCTGGAACGGATCAAAGCGCCGAAGCCAGGCCGCGACCTGGCGTTGTCGCTGAACCAGCACATCCAGTATCTCGCCTACCGCGAACTCAACGACGCCGTCGCCCTCAACGAGGCCAAAGCCGGTTCGGTGGTGGTGCTTGACGCGCGCACCGGCGAGATTTTGGCCATGGCCAACTCACCGGCGTTCAACCCGAACAGCCGCGCCACCTACACCCCCGATCGCATGCGCAACCGAGCGGTGACCGATACCTTCGAACCCGGCTCGACAATGAAACCGCTGTTTGTCGCGGCGGCGCTGGATGCCGGCGTCGTGCGGTCGGATTCGGTGATCGATACCGGCCCGGGCTGGTTCATCATCGGCGACAAACGGATCACCGACACACATCCCAAAGGGGTGATGACCCTGGCGCAAGCGATTCAGGTATCGAGCAACGTCGCGGTAGCCAAGATTGCACTCGAAACGCGCGGCGAGGATTACTGGAACATGCTGTCGCGCTCCGGTCTCGGCGCGCAGCCCAAATCCGGCATGCCCGGCGAAGCCAGCGGCCGTCTGCGACCCTTTGCCACCTGGCGACCGATCGAGAAAGCCACCATGTCATTTGGTCATGGCCTGTCGCTCAGCCTGCTGCAATTGGCGCACTCCTACACCGCCTTCGCCAACAAGGGGGTGATGCCACAAATCACTGCGCTACGCCGCGAAGGCGCCGCTCCTGGCACGCGTGTGATGAGCGAGAAAACCGCCGTCGACGTGTTGAGCATGCTGGAACTGGTCACCCAGAGCGAAGGCACTGCACCGATGGCGCGCGTCTCCGGCTATCGCGTCGCCGGCAAAACCGGCACCGCGCACAAGTTCGTCAACGGCAGCTACGACGGCCGCTTCTATATCAGCTCCTTCGTCGGCCTCGCCCCCGCATCCGACCCACGCCTGGTGGTCGCCGTGATGCTGGATGAACCCAGCAGTCGGCGCTATTACGGCGGCCTGGTCGCCGCACCGGTGTTTTCGAAAGTGATGGCGGGCGCGCTGCGTTTCATGGCGCTGCCGCCCGATGCCCCGTTCGACAGCACCAGCGCACCCCCGGGCGAAGCGCCGGTTGTGCCGTTCACACCTGTGGTGGCGGAGGCAACATGACGCAGGCCATCGAACTGGTCGCCACCCTGCGCGCCCTCGCCCCGGCCGCGCGCAACCTCAGCGCCGACAGCCGGCAGATCGAAGCGGGCGATGTATTTCTGGCCTTCCCCGGCGCCGAACATGATGGCCGCGACCATATCGCCAGCGCTATCCATGCCGGCGCCGCCGCCGTGATATGGGAGCCGACCGGCGGTGCATGGAGCGAAGCCTGGCGCCTACCGCATTTGCCGATCGCGAATCTGAAAACACAAGCCGCATCGCTTGCCGCCGCCTGGTATGGCCAACCCTCACAAGCCCTGTGGATGACCGGCGTCACCGGCACCAATGGCAAGACATCGGTTGCGCAATGGCTGGCCGCTGCGTTCACCGGCCTGGGCCGCAAAACGGCGACCATCGGCACCCTGGGGAATGGCTTTCCCGGCCAACTCGCCAGCGCCAGCCTAAATAGCCCCCACGCTCACATTCGTTCGCTGCCCCCCGAGGGGGCGCAATGCCCGTCTTCGGGCAGCCCGGCGTCGGGCATGACCACGCCGGACGCCGTCAGCCTGCAACGTCTGCTGGCTGAATTCCGCAACGCAGGGGCGGCCGGTGTCGCGATGGAAGTCTCCTCGCACGGCCTCGACCAGGGTCGCGTCGAAGGTGTCGAGTTCGATGTTGCCGTGTTCACCAACCTGTCGCGCGATCACCTCGACTACCACGGCGACATGCAGCAATACGCGGCCGCCAAATCGCGCCTGTTCCACTGGTCCGGGCTGAAGGCGGCGGTCCTCAATGCGGACGACGAACTCGGCGCATCGCTGGTCGGACAACTCCGTCAGAGTGAAACACGGGTACTCAGCTACGGCCTGCATGCCGGCGATCTGTGCGCACAGCGCTGCCAAGCCGATCGCCACGGCCTGCACCTGGAAATCACCTCGCCCTGGGGCGACGGCCAACTTGATTCACCGTTGCTGGGCGAATTCAACGCCTACAACCTGCTTGCCGCGCTGGGCGCACTGCTGGTCAGCGATGTGCCGCTGCAACCGGCATTGGCCGCGCTGGCGAAAATGCAGCCGGTTGCCGGCCGCATGCAACGCGTCGATGCCAGCGACGACGATCCCAGCGTGATCATCGACTTCGCGCACACGCCGGACGCACTCGACAAAGTACTGGCGGCGCTGAAACCCCTGACCACAGGTCGCCTGATCTGCGTCTTCGGCGGCGGCGGCGGCCGTGACACCGGCAAGCGCCCGTTGATGGGCGCGGCGGTGGCAGCGCGCGCCGATCTCGCCATCGTCACCAGCGACAATCCGCGTCACGAAGATCCCGCCCATATCATCGCCGGCATTCTCAGCGGCATGCCCCCGGGTTACATGGTCGACCCCCACGCTCGCAAAACCGGCTCGCTGCCCCCCGAGGAGGCGCTATGCCCGCCTTGGGACGGCCCGGCAGCGGGCATCGTCATCCTCGACCGCCGCGCCGCGATCAGCAGTGCGATCCTGCAAGCTCGCGCCGAAGACATCGTCGTGCTGGCCGGCAAAGGGCATGAGGATTACCAGGACATCAAAGGCGTCAAACACCCCTTCTCCGATCTCGCCGAAGCCCGTCTCGCGCTGGCGGCCAGAGCATCCAATCAAGCAAGGAATTCGCATGCGTCTGCATGAAGCCGCCCAGGCACTCAACGCCGCCGCTGTCGGCGCCGACGTCAGCATCAGCGGGGTCGTCAGCGACTCGCGAAAACTCAGCCCGGGTTGTCTGTTCGTGGCCTTGAAAGGGCCGCGCTATGACGGCCACAGCTTTGCCGCCAAGGCACTGGAACAAGGTGCCGCTGCAGTCATGGTCGCGGCGAGTGCGCAAATGGCGATCAGCCCAGCCCTGATGGTGGACGACACGCTGCAAGCCCTCGGCCAACTGGCGGCCTGGCATCGCAGCCGAATGCCGGCCAAGGTCGCCGCAATCACCGGCAGCAACGGCAAGACCACGGTGAAGGAAATGCTTGCCGCGATCCTCGCCATCGAAGCCGGTGCAGCCAGCGTGCTGGCTACCGAAGGCAATCTCAACAACGACATCGGCATGCCGCTGACGCTGTTGAAACTGACCCCGGAACACCGTTACGCGGCGATCGAAATGGGCATGAACCATCCCGGCGAAATCAGCTATCTGACCCGGATTGCGCGGCCGGATGTGGCGCTGGTCAACAACGCTTTGCGCGCCCATCTTGAAGGGCTGGGCACGATCGAAGCGGTGGCTCGCGCCAAAGGCGAGATCTACGCCGGTCTGAAGGAAGATGGCATCGGCATCATCAATATCGATGATCCACATGCCGACCTTTGGCTCAGCCTCGCCATTCGCCACAAGGTGTTGAGCTTCGGCTTTGCCGATCAGGCCGATGTGCGCATTGTTCCAGTCAGCCAAACTGAACTGAAAACACCGCTCGTGCTGGTCACCCCGGTTGGCCGTATCGAGACCACGCTGCAGGTGCCCGGCCAGCACAACCTGCGCAATGCCGCCGCCGCCGCCAGTCTGGCGCTGGCGCTCGGCATCCCGGCCAAATCGATTGTCGACGGCCTGGCGAACTACAGCGGCGTCAAGGGACGCCTGCAAGCGCATGCCTGCATTCTCGGCGCCACCTTGTTCGACGATACCTACAACGCCAATCCCGACTCCGTACTGGCCGCCATCCAGGTGCTGTCGGCGCGGCCGGGTACGCGCATTCTGGTCCTGGGCGACATGGGCGAACTCGGTCCGAACGCCGCTGAACTGCATCGCGAAGTCGGCGAGAAAGCCCGCGCCGCCGGCATCGACCGCCTGCTTTGCCTGGGTGAGATGGCGCTGCACAGCGTCGAGGCGTTCAGCCAGGGCGAGATGAGCAACCGCGGCATGCATTTCGAGCGCATCGAAGAATTGCTGGCCGAAATCGAATGCGCTCTCGGGCCGCAAGTCACTGTGCTGGTCAAGGGTTCGCGTTTCATGAAGATGGAACGCGTGGTGCAGTCATTCATCGAGACTGTATGCAGCCCCCACGCTTCGCTGCCCCCCGAGGGGGCGCATTGCCCCCCCAAGGGCAGCCTGTCGGAGGGCAAAACATGCTCCTGATGCTCGCCCAATGGCTCGGCCACGACATCCGCGCCTTCAACGTGTTTCAGTACATCACGCTGCGCGGCGTGCTGGCGGCGCTGACCGCGCTGATGATCTCGTTCATCCTTGGCCCGGCGATGATCCGCAAGCTGACCGAACTGAAAGTCGGCCAGCCGGTGCGCGACGACGGTCCGCAAACCCACCTGGTGAAAGCCGGTACGCCGACCATGGGCGGCGCGCTGATCCTCGCATCGATCATCCTGACCACGTTGTTGTGGGCTGACCTGACCAATCGCTACGTCTGGATCGCGCTGCTGACGCTGGTCGGTTTCGGCGCCATCGGCTGGGTCGATGACTGGCGCAAGGTGGTGGAGAAGAACCCGCGTGGCCTGGCTTCACGCTGGAAATACTTCTGGCAGTCGGTGATTGCCGCCGCCATCGCCGCTTGGCTGGCCTGGTCGGCGCACCTGCCGGCACAGACCGAGCTGATCGTGCCGTTCTTCAAAAACATCGTCATGCCGCTGGGCGCGGTCGGCTTCGTCGTGCTGGCCTACTTCGTCATCGTCGGCACCAGCAACGCGGTCAACCTGACCGACGGCGCTGACGGGCTCGCCATCCTGCCCACCGTGATGGTGTCCGGCGCGCTGGCCATCTTCGCCTACGTCGCCGGGCATGCCGTGTTCTCCAAATATCTCGGCCTGCCGCACATTCCCGGCGCCGGTGAACTGGTGGTGTTCTGCACCGCGATGGTCGGCGCCGGCCTGGCCTTCCTCTGGTTCAACGCCTATCCAGCCGAAGTCTTCATGGGTGACGTCGGCGCGCTGGCACTCGGCGCCGCACTCGGCGTCGTGGCGGTGATCGTGCGGCAGGAAATTGTGCTGTTCATCATGGGCGGTGTGTTCGTCGCCGAGGCCATCTCGGTGATGGTGCAGGTCGGCTCGTTCAAATTGCGCGGCAAACGCGTCTTCCTGATGGCGCCGATCCACCACCACTTCGAGAAGAAGGGCTGGAAAGAAACCCAGGTAGTGGTGCGCTTCTGGATTATCTCGATGATCCTGGTGTTGATCGGTCTCGCTTCGTTGAAGTTGAGGTAAGCCAACGTGAATATGCAGACCTCGAATTTCCTGAACATCAAAGCCCTGGTCATCGGCCTTGGCGATACCGGCGCGTCCTGCGTGCGCTGGCTGCTCGAACACGACGCCACAGTGCGCGCCAGCGACAGCCGCGACGAACCGCCGCATGCGCAGCATCTGCGCGAGGCCTTCCCGGAAGTGAAGCTGAGCCTGGGCGGTTTCCAGAGCGCCGATTTCGACTGGGCCGATCTGGTCGTGGTCAGCCCCGGCGTCGCGCTGGCGACGCCGGCAATTCAGCAGGCAATCGCCGCCGGCAAGGACGTGGTGGGCGATGTCGAACTGTTCGCCCGCGCAATTGGAAACGGCCCCCACGCGCTCTCCCGTTCGCTGCCCCCCGAGGGGGCGCAATGCCCGCCTTGGGGCGGCCCGGCGTCGGGCATGGGTTGCCGAGCCAAAGTCATCGCCATCACCGGTTCCAACGGCAAGAGCACGGTCACCAGCCTGGTCGGACACCTGTGTTCAGCAGTCGGCCTCGACACCGTGGTCGCCGGCAACATCGGCCTGCCGGTGCTGGAAGCGCTGGATAACCGAGAAACCATCAACCGCGACCCGGACGTCTGGGTGCTGGAACTGTCCAGTTTCCAACTCGAAACCACGTCCAGCCTGTATCCCGACGCGGCGACCGTGTTGAACATCTCGCAAGATCACATGGATCGCTATGCCAGTCTCGACGATTACGCAGCGGCCAAGGCGCGCATCTTTGCCGGCAACGGCGTGCAGGTGTTGAACCTCGACGATGCAGCGGTGATGGCGATGGCCTTGCCTGGCCGCGCCATCTCGACCTTCAGCATTGGCATGGACACCGCCGCAGCGCAGATCGCCGAACCGGCGGCGCAGTTGGTCTTTGGTCTGACCCAGCGCAAGGAGCGTATCTGGCTGGCGGAAGGCGAAGCAGCCTTGTTGCCGGTCGACAAGCTGCCCATCGCCGGTCTGCACAATGCCGCCAACGCGCTCGCCGCGCTTGCGCTGTGCCGCGCCATCGGCTTGCCGTATGACGGTCTGGTGCCGGCATTGAAAACCTTCCAGGGGCTGCCGCATCGGGTTCAGCGTGTCGCCGAAATCAGCGGCCGCACTTTCTACGATGATTCCAAGGGCACCAATGTCGGCGCCACCGCCGCCGCGCTGCTTGGCTTCGATGTGCCAGTGGTATTGATCGCCGGCGGCGATGGCAAGGGGCAGGATTTCTCGCCGCTGCAAGACGCGGTCAAGAACACCCGCGCCGTCGTATTGATCGGTCGCGACGCGCCGTTGATCGAAGCCGCGATCGGCAACGCCTGTTCGCTGCATCACGCCGTCAGCATGCCGGAAGCGGTCGCCAAGGCGTTTGCACTGTCGCAACCGGGCGACGCTGTGCTGCTGTCACCCGCCTGCGCCAGCTGGGACATGTTCCGCAATTACGCGCATCGCGCCGAAGCCTTCATCGCCGCAGTGCACACGTTGGAGGACGAGGGGATGGAGCCCCCACGCTCGCAAAATCCGCTCGCTGCCCCCCAAGGCAGGAAACATGTTTCATAACGCCGCCCTCAAGCGCACCGCCCTGACCCCTTATGACTGGGGTCTGGTGTTCGCTTCGCTGGCTTTGCTGATGATTGGCCTGGTGATGGTCTATTCCGCCTCGGTGCCGACGGCGGAAGCGAAATCTGCGGCCAACCAGTCAGCGTTCTATCTGATCCGCCATTCGATGTATCTGGTGATCGGCCTCGGCGCCGGTTATGCCGCGCTGCAAATTCCGATCGATACCTGGCAAAAGCTGTCGCCCATTCTGTTCATGCTTGGCGCAGCGGCGCTGGTGATCGTCCTGATTCCGTTCATCGGACGCGAAGTGAATGGCAGCCGGCGCTGGATTCCGCTTGGTCCACTGGGCAATTTCCAGCCTTCCGAATTGATGAAATTCGCCACCATTCTGTATGCCGCCGACTACACCGTGCGCAAGGCAGCGCACATGCAGAGCCTGCAAAAAGGTTTCCTGCCGATGTTCCTGGTGATGCTGTTTCTCGGCGCCATGCTGCTGCTGGAGCCGGACTTCGGCGCTTTCGTGGTGATCGTGTTCATCGCCCTCGCCATCCTGTTCCTCGGCGGCCTCAATGCCCGCCTGTTCGTCGGACTGATCGTGCTGCTGGCGATCGGTTTCGTGCTGCTGGTGGTGTTGTCACCCTATCGTCTGGCGCGCGTCACCAGCTATCTGAATCCCTGGTCTGATCCTTACGGCGCTGGCTATCAGCTATCACACGCGCTGATCGCCTTCGGCAGAGGCGAATTCACTGGCGTCGGCCTTGGCGACAGCGTCGGGAAGCTGTTCTACCTGCCCGAGGCCTATACCGACTTCCTGTTGGCGGTGACCGGTGAAGAACTCGGCTTGATCGGCGTGATGACAGTCATTGGCTTGTTTGCCTGGCTGACCTGGCGCGCCTTCTCCATCGGCTGGCAGGCGGGACTGATGGGCCGCAACTATGCCGCCCTGGTGGCTCAAGGCATCGGCGTCTGGATGGGCGTGCAATCGTTCATCAACATGGGCGTCAACCTCGGCCTGCTGCCGACCAAAGGCCTGACCCTGCCACTGATGAGTTATGGCGGCTCCGGCATCATCGCCAACTGCCTGGCACTGGCGGTGCTGCTGCGGGTCGACTTCGAGAATCGCTGCATGATGAAGGGCAGCAATATCAGCTCGCGCAACGGGCGCCTGGCCGGCGAGGGGAGGCGCACATGAGCCACATCAGCAGCCAGAGAACCCTGCTGGTCATGGCCGGCGGTACCGGCGGCCATGTAATGCCGGCGCTGGCGGTGGCGGAAGCCTTGCGCAACGAGGGCTGGCGCGTCGTCTGGCTGGGTACCAAAGCCGGCATGGAAGCAAAGCTGGCGGTCGATAAAGGTTTCGAGATGGCCTGGGTGCGCGTTGCCGGCGTGCGCGGCAAAAGCCTGCTCACCAAATTGCTGCTGCCGGCCAATCTGCTCGCCGCATTCTGGCAAGCGGCGCGCGCGATTTTCCGCGAACGGCCGGATGTGGCGCTGGGCCTTGGCGGCTATGTCGCCTTCCCCGGCGGCATGATGGCCAGCTTGCTCGGCAAGCCGCTGGTGATCCATGAACAGAACGCCGTCGCTGGCCTGACCAATCGCATGCTGGCCTGCCTGGCCGATCGCGTGCTGCTTGGCTTGCCGGCTGCTTTCCAGAACACGAATGACAAACCAATACCCTGTGGCAAGGTGGCCAGCGAATGGGTCGGCAACCCGGTGCGTCCGGAGATCGCCTCCCTGCCGGCACCCGCCGAACGCTTCGCCGGCCGCTCCGGTCACTTGCGCTTGCTGGTGGTGGGCGGCAGTCTGGGCGCACAGGCCTTGAATGAACTGATCCCGCAAGCACTGGCAAAGCTGGATGCCGCGCAACGGCCGCTGGTGCGCCACCAATCCGGCGCCAGGCATCTGGATGCATTGCAGGCAAATTACGCCAATGCAGGCGTCGAGGCGGAATGCCTGACCTTCATCACCGACATGGCCGCAGCCTATGCCTGGGCCGACGTGGCGATCTGCCGCGCCGGTGCATTGACGGTGGCGGAAATTGCCGCCGCTGGCGCAGCCGCCCTGTTCATCCCGTTCCCGTTTGCTGTCGATGACCACCAGACCGCAAATGCCCGTTTTCTGGCCGATGCCGGCGCTGCCTGGCTGATGCCGCAAAGCAGCCTCAGCGCTGAAAGCCTGGCCAACTGGCTGACCGGTTTGCAGCGCGACGAACTGCTCGACCGCGCTACCCGGGCGCGCGCCCTGGCGAAGCCGGAAGCCACCGCGCGCGTGGTTGTCGTCTGCAAGGAACTCACCCAATGAAACATAAAGTCCGTCGCATCCATTTCGTCGGCATCGGCGGCGCCGGCATGAGCGGTATTGCCGAAGTGCTGCTCAATCTGGGCTATCAGGTTTCCGGCAGCGATGCCGCCAGCAACGCCGTCACCCAGCGCCTGACCGACATGGGCGCCAACGTGTTCCAGGGCCATGCTACAGAAAATGTGGCTGGCGCCGACGTGCTGGTAATTTCCAGCGCGATCAAGGACAACAACCCGGAAGTGCAAGCCGCACGCGTGGCGCATATTCCGGTGGTAGCGCGGGCGATGATGCTGGCCGAGTTGATGCGCTTCAAGCAAGGCATCGCGATCGCCGGTACGCACGGCAAGACCACCACCACCAGCCTGATTGCCAGCGTGCTGAACGAAGCCGGGATGGACCCGACCTTCGTCATCGGCGGCAAATTGCTTGCTGCCGGCGCGAATGCGCGCCTCGGCCAGAGTGAATGGCTGGTGGCGGAAGCGGATGAATCCGACGCGTCGTTCCTGCATCTCTCGCCGGTGCTGTCGGTGGTGACCAATATCGACGCCGATCACATGGAAACCTATGACCACGACTTCGAGAAACTGAAGTCGGCATTCATCGAATTTCTGCATCGTCTGCCGTTCTGGGGCATGGCCGTGGTCTGCGCCGACGATGCCAATGTGCGCGCCTTGCTGCCGCGCATCACCAAACCGGTAATGACCTACGGTACGACTGACGATTGCTCAATCCAGGCGGTGAACATCCGCGCCGAGGATGGCCGCATGCAGTTCACCGCATTGCGCAACGGCACGCGTTCGCCGATCGACATCACGCTCAACCTGCCCGGCATGCATAACGTCCTGAATGCCCTGGCGGCAGTCGCAGTCGCTTGGGAACTGCAAGTACCGGATGCTGCCGTGCAAAAGGCGCTCGCCGGATTCAGCGGCGTCGGCCGCCGCTTCCAGCGTTATGGCGAAATCGCGCTCAGCGGCGGCAGAACCTTCACGCTGATCGACGACTACGGTCATCACCCGGTGGAAATGCGTGCCACCCTCAACGCCGCGCGCGGCGCATTCCCCGGCCGCCGTCTGGTGCTGGCATTCCAGCCGCATCGCTATACCCGCACCCGCGATCTGTTCGAGGATTTCGTGCAGGTGCTGTCGCAGGCCGACGCGGTGATGCTGACCGAAGTCTATGCCGCCAGCGAACAGCCCATTGTCGCTGCCGACGGCCGCAGCCTGGCGCGCGCAGTCCGCGTCGCCGGCAAGGTGGAACCGGTCTTCATCGCCGACATCAACGACCTGCCCGCCGCGCTCGCCGACTTCATCCAGGACAACGATGTCGTGCTCTGCATGGGCGCCGGCTCGATCGGCCAGACGCCTGCACGCCTTGCAGCGTCAGGTGTGCAGAACGGAGCCGCCGCATGATCATCGCCGACTACACCAATCCGCCACTGAAAGTGCCTGGCACCCAGGGCGAGTTGCTGCTCAACGCCGACATGAGCCGCTATACCAGCTGGCGCGCCGGCGGCAAGGCGGATCGACTGTACACGCCGCTCGACCTGGCCGATCTGTGCGCTTTCCTGAAAACACTGGATCGGCAGGAACCGCTGCACTTCATCGGACTCGGCAGTAACCTGCTGGTGCGCGATGCCGGCCTGCGCGGCACGGTGATTCATCTGCATGGGGCGCTGCGGCGGATTGATCTGGAACAACGCAAAACCAATGGCAGCGACAGCAACAGCCCATTCGGCGTCATCTTTGCCGAAGCCGGCGTTGCCAGCCCGAAACTGGCGCGTTATGCCGCCACGCATGATCTGGTCGGCGCCGAATTTCTCGCCGGCATTCCCGGCACGATCGGCGGCGCGTTGGCGATGAACGCCGGCTGTTACGGCCACGAGACCTGGGAATTCGTGACCCAGGTGCTGACGGTAAACCGCTGCGGCGAAGTGAATCGGCGTTCGCCGAAGGAATATCGCGTCAGCTATCGCCACGTCGAGCCGGATGCCGAATTGGGTGAAAAACTGGCATCGACCTGCAACGAATGGTTTGTCGGTGCCTGGTTCATGTTTCCGCGCGGCGATGGCACCCAATCCCGTCTCGCGATCAAGCAATTGCTGGAAAAACGCATCGCCAGCCAACCGCTCAATCTGCCCAACGCCGGTTCGGTGTTCCGCAATCCGCCGGGCGACTTTGCCGCCCGCCTGATCGAAGCCTGTGGTCTGAAGGGCGAAAAAACAGGCAACGCGCAAATTTCGCCGAAACACGCCAATTTTGTCGTCAACCTGGGGAGCGCCAGCGCCACCGACATCGAAACCCTGATCGACCAGGCGCAAGCGCGGGTGGCCGAAAAGTTCGGCATCAAGTTGCAACGCGAAATACGGATTCTGGGAGAGCGCCAATGAACCGATTCGGCAAGGTCGCGGTGATGTTCGGCGGCACTTCTGGCGAACGCGCGGTTTCGCTCAACAGCGGCGCGGCGGTTTTGGCCGCTTTGCAAAGTCGTGGCGTCGATGCGCACGCCTTCGACCCGGCCGAGAGGCCGTTGGCGGATTTGCAGACCGAAGGTTTCAAACGCGTGTTCATCGCGCTGCACGGACGCGGCGGCGAGGATGGCACGCTGCAAGGCGCGTTGACCCTGATGAATCTGCCGTTCACCGGCAGTGGCGTGCTGGCTTCCGCGCTGGCGATGGACAAATGGCGCAGCAAGCTGGTCTGGCAAGCCATCGGCCTGCCGATTCCCGACTACGCCGTGCTGACCGCCGACTCTGATTTCACGGCGGTTGCCGCAAAGCTCGGCTTGCCGCTGTTCGTCAAACCGGCACGCGAGGGGTCCAGCATCGGCATCGTCAAAGTGAAGACCGCGGATGAACTGCCGGCGGCGTATCAGGAAGCGGCCAGGCACGACAGCCTGGTGCTGGCGGAACGGGCGATGACCGGCGGTGAATTCACGGTCGCCATCCTGGGCAGCGAGGGCACGCCAAACCCGGCCCGTGCGCTACCGTCAATCCGCATTGTGCCGGCGACCGAGTTCTACGACTACGCGGCCAAATACTCCCGCGATGACACCCGCTATCTGTGTCCGAGCGGTTTGAGCGATACCGCCGAAGCACACATGCGGGAACTCGCGGTGCGCGGCTATCAAGCCCTGGGCTGTCGCGGCTGGGCGCGGATCGACTTCCTGCTCGATGCCGAGGGCGCGCCCTATCTGCTGGAAGCCAATACCGCACCCGGCATGACCAGTCACAGCCTGGCGCCGCTGGCGGCGCGGGTCGATGGCCTGGATTTCGCCGATTTGTGCGTCCGGATTCTGGAGATGTGCGGTGTCGGCTAATCACACGAGTCTGGATATGTGGAATAACCCGGACACACTCAACCGGCTCAGCGGCCTGGTTGTGCTGGTCAGCGTGCTGTTCGCGCTCTGGATCGGCGGTCGCGCAGCGCTGGAAGCGGCTTTCCCGTTCCGCCAGGTCAGCGTGCTCGGCGCCAACCATGCAGACACGCGTTTCGAAGCGAAAAAACTGGCTGGCAAGCTTGCCGGCGGTTTTTTCTCGATGAACCTGCACCAGGTGCATGCCGATTTCGAGAAGTTGCCCTGGGTGCGCCAGGCTCAGATTCGCCGTCTCTGGCCCGGCCGACTGGTGATCGAACTGACCGAACACCAGGCCGCTGCAGCCTGGAATGACCGCGCCACGCTAGACACGCATGGCGACATCTTCCCGGTCCTGCCCTGGACCGGCCTGCCGCGCATCTACGCGCCGGAAGGCATGCAGCACGAACTGGCGCGGCGCTATGGCGAATTTGCCGCGCTGGTGCGTCCGATCGATGCGCAGGTCGAACAGATCGTGGTCAGCGCTCGCCTGTCGTGGCGGGTGCGCCTGACCGGCGGCATCAGCATCGAACTCGGCCGCGAGAAATTGAATGAACGACTGACCCGCTTCACCCTCTTTTATCCCCAGGCGGTGGCTGCGGTCGGACCGATCCAGCGCGTCGACATGCGGTATCCGAACGGCTTTGCGGGCGAACCGCAGCTGTCAGTGCCGCGCAAACCAGAAACCCGGCCAGCCCACGCAGCATGAACCCAGATGAAAAAAATGACTGAAAGCAAAGACCTGATCGTCGGCCTCGATATCGGCACCTCGAAGATCGTCGCCCTGGTGGGCGAAGCGATGCCCGAGGGCGGTATCAACATCATCGGCATGGGGCAAGCACCATCGCGCGGCCTCAAAAAGGGCGTTGTGGTGAACATCGAAGCCACCGTGTCGGCAATCCAGCGCGCGCTGGAAGAGGCCGAGTTGATGGCCAACTGCAAGATCACCCAGGTCTATACCGGCATCGCCGGCAGCCACATCAAGGCACAGAACTCAAGCGGCATGCTGCCGATTCGCGATCGCGAAGTGTCGCAAGCCGATGTCGATCAGGTCATCGGCATCGCCCGCGCGCTGAACATTCCGGCCGATCAGCAAGTGCTGCACGTGTTGCCGCAGGAATTCATCATCGACGGTCAGGACGGCGTGCGCGAGCCGCTCGGCATGTCTGGCGTGCGCCTGGAAGTGAAAGTCCACATCGTCACCGGCGCGGTGTCGGCGGCGCAGAACATCGTCAAGTGCGTCCGCCGATGCGGCCTGGAGGTGCGCGATCTGGTGCTGCAGCCGCTGGCTTCCAGTTACTCGGTGTTGAACGACGACGAGAAGGATCTCGGCGTCTGCATCGTCGATATCGGCGGCGGCACCACCGACATCGCGGTATTCACACGCGGCGCGATCCAGCATGTGGCGGTAATTCCGATCGCCGGCGACCAGATCACCAACGACATTGCGCAGACCCTGCGCACACCAACGCGGGAAGCGGAAGACCTGAAGATTCAGCACGGCATCGCGCTGCGCCAGATGGCCGATCCAAAGGAAATGATCGAGGTGCCCGGCATCGGCGAACGCGGCCCGCGCATGCTCTCCAAACAGTTGTTGTCGGAAGTCATCGAGCCGCGCGTAGAGGAGTTGTACAGCCTGGTGCAGGCGGAACTGCGGCGTAGCGGCTTCGAGGAACAGATCTCTTCCGGCCTGGTGCTGACCGGCGGTTCCAGCCTGATGCACGGCATGGTCGAACTGGCTGAAGAAGTGTTCCACATGCCGGTGCGCATCGGTCTGCCCGAGTACATCGGCGGCTTCTCCGAGCGGGTGCGCAACCCGCGCTTCGCGACCAGCGTCGGCCTGCTGCTGGCTGGCCTGGAAAAACATGAAATCGATCAGGCGGCGCGCATTCAGGGCGCCAGCTTCAGCCAGATCCTGGAACGGATGAAGGCATGGTTCAAACAGAATTTTTAACGTCACACCGGCGCAAGACGGTGTCCAGGCAGTTGATCTCCTGGATTCCGGCCAACGCCGGAATGACAAACAGGTTTCTTGAATACCGGGGTGGGCTCGGTGTTTTTTCGCTGTACGTGTACCACTGAAGGAGGGACTCAAAATGTTATTTGAACTGGAAGATATGCAAAGTCAGGATGCCGTGATCAAGGTCATCGGCGTGGGTGGTTGTGGCGGTAATGCGATCGATCACATGATCAATCGAGGCATGACCGGAGTGGAGTTCATCACCATCAATACCGATGCCCAGGCCTTGCGCCGCAACAAGGCCAGCGTGCAGTTGCAGATCGGTAATTCGGCGACCAAGGGTCTTGGCGCCGGTGGCAAATGGGAAGTCGGCCGTGAAGCGGCGCTGGAAGATCGCGAGCGCATCGCCGAGTTGATCGACGGCGCCGACATGCTGTTCATTGCCGCCGGCATGGGTGGCGGTACCGGCACTGGCGCCGCGCCGGTGGTGGCGGAAGTGGCGAAAGACCTGGGCATCCTGGCGGTGGCCGTGGTGACCAAGCCGTTCAGCTTTGAAGGCAAGCGCATGCGTTCCGCTGAAACCGGCCTGAAGTCATTGTCCGAGCATGTCGACAGCCTGATCGTGATCCCGAACGAGAAGCTGATCGCCGTCATGGGCGGAAACGCCAAGCTGACCGATGCGTTCATCGCCGCCAACGACGTATTGCACAACGCGGTATCCGGCATTTCCGAGATCATCAGCAAGCCGGGCATGATCAACGTCGACTTTGCCGATGTGAAAACGGTAATGAGCGAGATCGGCATGGCGATGATGGGTTCTGCCGACGCCAGTGGCGAAAATCGCGCTCGTGAAGCCGCCGAAGCCGCCGTCGCCAGTCCGTTGCTGGAAAACGTCGACCTCAAGGGTGCGCGCGGCGTGCTGGTCAACATCACGTCGGATGACAGCCTGACGATGCAGGAATACTACGAAGTGATGAACACCATCCAGGGTTTCGCCGCCGAGGAAGCCACGGTGATCGTCGGCACCTCGTTCGACGAAGCGATGGGTTCCAGCCTGCGTGTCACCATGGTTGCAACCGGTCTGGGCAATCCGGTGCGCGGCGTTGCCAAGCCGATTATCCGTATCGTCGAGCCGATTCAGACCCAGATGACCGGCACCGACGGCCCGACCGGCTATGGCGGTTATGACGTCAACGGCAACTACGACACGCCGACCGCCATCCGTTCGCGACGCAATCAGGCTGCCGTGGAGATGGCGCAAAGCGCGGGCATCGATTCGCTGGACATACCGGCTTTTCTGCGCAAGCAAGCGGATTGAGCCAGACTGAGCCAACCACCTGCCGACTAGCCTGAGGGAACATTTCTCTCTGTCTGTCGCCGCGCTGCCACGTCGCTGCAATCGCTGCACCGGGAACTGTCCCGGGCGGATTCCCCTCCTTTTCGCCCGGGATACAATCCCATATTCTTCAATGGGTTAGCATAACCAGGATCATGATCGCGCAACGTACAGTCAAAACTCAGATTCGCACTACCGGCGTCGGTCTGCATACCGGCGAGCGGGTGAATCTGACGCTGCGCCCGGCACCGGCGGAAACCGGCATAGTTTTTCGTCGCATCGACCTGCCAGCGCCTGCCGATTTCCAGGTTGCGCCGGATCGCGTCACCGATACGCGTCTCTGCTCGGCACTTGAAGGCAATGGCGCCAAAGTGACCACGGTGGAACATCTGATGTCGGCACTGGCCGGACTCGGCATCGATAACGTATTCATCGACATTGATGCTTCGGAAGTCCCCATCCTGGACGGCTCCGCCGCGCCCTGGGTGTATCTAGTACAAGCGGCCGGCATCGAAACACTGAACGCACCCAAGCGCTTTATCCGCGTGCTGAAAACCGTGCGCATCGAAGAAGGCGAAGGTGCCAACTATAAATGGGCGCAATTCGACCCGCTCGAAGGTTGCACACTGTCCTTCAGCATCGACTTCGACCACCCGGTGTTCCGCAATTCGGCGAAGGAAATGCATATCGACCTGACCCGCGACTCCTACGTCAAGGAAGTCAGCCGGGCGCGCACATTCGGCTTCATGAATGAAGTCGAATATCTGCGCAGCAAGGGCCTGGCGCTTGGCGGCACGCTGGATAACGCCATCGTGATGGACGAGTTCCGCGTCCTCAACAACGATGGCTTGCGCTATGCCGACGAGTTCGTCAAACACAAGGTACTGGATGCGGTGGGCGACCTTTACCTCACCGGCCACCCGATACTCGGCGCCTTCACCGCCTACAAATCTGGCCACGGCCTCAACAACCGCCTGCTGCGCGCATTGACCGAAGATGCCAGCGCCTGGGAATGGGCGGTATTCGAGACTGACGCGAGAACCCCGCCTGCGCTGTTGAAGCTGTACCCACAGACCGTCTGATGCTGGCGATCCGCATTTTTCTGATCATCATTGGCGGCGTGCTGATCTTCAGCCTGCTGGGCTACGCCTTGACCCGCGATTCACGCTGGCTCAAATTTGCGGGAGTCGGCCTGAAAGCCGGCTTCGCGCTGATCGGGCTGTTATTGTTGGCACTCCTGTTGGAGCGTTTAGTGCTTGTCCTTTGAGCGGAAAATCCACCCATCGATCAGCCTGCCTTTGATATGAAACCTGCTCGCAACTTTTACCTTCAGCACGTCGATTGATGCAATCGGCTACCGGGAATCCCTATGCTTGATGATTACAACCTGCGCGCACTGGTGGTGGATGATATGGCGTCGATGCGTTCGATGATGAAAACGCAACTCGCCAGCATAGGGGTAAGCCGGGTATCCGAAGCACCGAATGCCGCCGTCGCGATCAACAAGATGCGCGCCGAAAAGTTCGATCTGGTGCTGCTCGATTACTACCTGGGTGACGCCACCGACGGGCAGCAACTGCTCGAACTGATTCGAAACGAGAGTTTGATTGCCAGCAGTGCGCTGGCCGTCATGGTGACTGGCGAAACCAATTACGGCTCGGTTGCACAAGTTGCCGAGCACACGCCGGACGCCTACCTGCTGAAGCCTTTCACTGCGGACAAACTGTATGACCGCTTGCTGCCGGTGATTCAGCGCAAGCTGGGTGTACGGCTTGCCGCCAAAAAAACACCTGGCTTGAAACCGATCTACGACCAATACGATGCCGGTCACTATGAAGCCGTGATTGCCTTGGTTGATGCCTACACCGAGCGCGAAGGACCGCGCGCCGATACCGCGCGGCTGAAAGGCGATTCGCTGATCCAGATGGGTGATTACGTGAAAGCGTTGCAGCATTACAAGCGCCTGCAGGATCATTTTTCCTGGGCTGCGCTGGGCGTGGCCCGTATTCAGGCACACCTGCACCATACGGATGCCGCGATCGCGACGCTGGAGAAACTGGTCGCCGATGCACCACACTATATGCACGCTATCGACATGCTGGCAGACACCTATATCGCAGCCCATCAGCCGGAAAAAGCCCTGACGATCCTGGAAAATGCCTGTGCCATTTCACCGACCGTCAATCGTATGCGGGCCACCTCGCGAGTTGCCGAACAGATTGATGACGAAAACCGCACCATTCACTGGTCGAGCAAGGTAGTCGAAGCCAACAAATTCGCCGTCGCGCAAGATTTCACCGATCACGCCAGGCTGGTGCGCAGCTTGGTAAAAACAGGCCAGATGGATAAAGCGGTCGCCACCGTAGTGCGTTTTGAAAGCGAGGTTCCGCAGGCAAAGCAGTCGGCCAGTATCCAGGCCAGCAAAGGCTATGTTCTGGCGAAACAGATCGAAAATGAAAAAATTGAACTGGCCTCCCTGCCGGAGGGCATCAGATCACGCCGGTTGCCTTTGTTGACCGAAAAGGAAGCGCGTCTGGAAAACATCGTCAACTCGCTTTCCAGTCTCGAGCACAGCGCCAAAGAAGGGATCTTCATCAGCGAGGTTTTCATCGCCTCCGGACACAGCGAAAAAGCGATGGAAGCGGCATCCACCGCGATGGCGCATGGCGAAATGATGCCTGCCCTGGGTGATGCCGCCTGGCAGGAAGCCGTCAAAGCCCAGGCCGTTGCGAAAACCAAAGCGCGCATTCTGGATGGCCTGAATCTGCTGCGCGCCAACAAGACCAAGGAAGCGCTGATCCTGTTCATGGAATTGGTCGAACACACGCCGCCTGATCTCACCCCGCAATTGCTGGCCAACGTGGTCACCACGGTGATTGCGCTGAAGCACAAAGGCCAGAACGTCACCGAATTCATGCCGGCGGCCCGCGTCGCGTTGGAAAGGCTGAAAGAAAAATACGCCAACTATGAACGGCTGCCCGGCCTGATTGAAGCGTTTGGCGACAGTTGATCCGGTGAGAATGCGTGGATCAGCTTGGGGGGAAATTGCAAGATGGATGACCTGAACAGTCTCGCATCGCTTGGCCTCACCCTGCCAAGCCCGGCCTATCTGTTTGGCCTCATCCTGTTCGGGTTGATCGGTTTCGCCGCTTATCGATACGGCGCCAAGGCGGCACTCACCAAGCAAAAGTGGATCGGCATCGGCATGATGCTCTACCCCTACGCGGTATCGCAGACTTGGCAGTTGTATGCCATCGGGAGTAGCTTGTGCGTGGCGTTGTATATCTATCGGAAGCCGCCGCAGCAATAACGTCGAACGCGGTTCACAGGCTTGAATCCAGCTAAAATTCCGCATCTTCCCGCAGGCAAATCCCATGCATACCGAGCGCGTCAAAGAGTTTCTTCTGGAATTGCAACAACTGATCGTCGAACGCATGCAGCAGATCGACGGCAAAACCTTCCGCCGCGATGGCTGGGAAAGGCCTGAAGGCGGCGGCGGGCTTTCCTGCCTGGTCGAGGATGGCGATGTTCTGGAACGCGGCGGAGTGAATTTTTCGCACGTCAAAGGCGACAAATTACCTCCTTCCGCCTCGGCGCATCGGCCGGAACTGGCGGGCCGACGCTGGCAAGCGATGGGTGTTTCGCTGGTGATGCATCCGCGCAATCCGTATGCCCCAACTGTGCACATGAACGTGCGTTTCTTTGTCGCGGAAAAGCCGGGCGAAGAACCGGTCTGGTGGTTCGGCGGCGGCATGGACTTGACGCCGTATTACGGTTTTGAAGAAGACGCCACGCATTTCCACAGCATGTGCAAGCGCGCGCTCGATCCGTTCAGTCCCGATTACTACCCGCGCTACAAACAATGGTGCGACGAGTATTTCTATCTCAAGCATCGCAACGAGCCGCGCGGCATCGGCGGCATCTTTTTCGATGACTTGTCGGAAGGCGGGTTCGAACACTGCTTCAACCTGATCGAATCGGTCGGCGATCATTTCCTCGCCGCCTATGCGCCGATCCTGCAGCGGCGCGCCGGCATGCATTACGGTGAAAGGGAACGAGATTTCCAGGCCTATCGACGTGGCCGCTACGTCGAATTCAATCTGGTGTTCGACCGTGGCACTTTGTTCGGATTGCAATCCGGCGGCCGCACCGAATCCATCCTGATGTCGATGCCGCCAATCGTGAAGTGGCGTTATGACTGGCATCCGGAACCAGGCAGCGAGGAGGCGCGTTTGTACGCCGACTTTCTGCGTCCGCGCGACTGGCTTGGGGCGGCGTAATCCGGCAGAGATTGATCGCAGACTGAGAAGGCTGCTGTCCCTTTTATAAAACGATAACAACCATGCCCGATTTGACGCCAGATCTAAAGCCAGACCCAAAGCCGGATCCAAAGCCGGAATCAAAGTTGCCCTCCCTCAATGCCAGCAAGCTGCCGCCCAAGCGACCGCAACGCCACCCCTGGCTGTGGGCTTTTCTGATATTGCTATTGCTCGTTGGCGCGGTGATCGCGGCCTATGAGCTGATCGCTTCACCGTTTCAGGCCATGGTTTTGGCTGGCTATGGCAAAAAACTCACTTTCCAGAGCGAAGTCGGCGAGAACAGCAACCTGCGCACACCGGCCGCCGGGCCGTATGACATTCGTCTCGGCTATGTTGGCCTGCCGACTTACATCCAGCGCTTGAAAGACCAGGGTTTCGAAGTCACCCAACAGGCACGCATCTCGGCCGACATGGCGCGGATCGATGACTTCGGCCTCTTCCTGCCCTACAAGGAGAAATCGGTTGCCGGTTTGACCCTGGTCGATTGTCGTGGCGATGTCCTGTTCGACAGCCCGCATCCGCGCTATACCTATGTCGATTTCAAAACGGTTCCGGCGGTAGTGGCGAATACCCTGCTGTTCATCGAAAACCGCGAATTGCTTGACCCGAATCACCCGCAACGCAACCCGGCGGTGGAGTGGGATCGGTTGGGCGCGGCGGTGCTGGAAAAAATGCTGAAAACCATCGACCCGTCGCGTAACGTGCCGGGCGGGTCAACGCTGGCGACGCAGATCGAGAAATACCGCCATTCGCCCGATGGCCTGACCATGACCGCCGGCGACAAACTGCGTCAGATGGCATCCGCCTCGCTGCGGGCTTACCTTGATGGCGAAGACACGCGTGAGAACCGGCGCCGCATCGTGCTGGACTACCTGAATACCGTGCCGCTTGCCGCAGCACCCGGGTATGGCGAAGTCAACGGCATCGGCGACGGCCTGCACGCCTGGTTCCGGATCGATTTCGAGCAAGCCAACCGCCTGCTCAAGTCGCCGCAACCGACACCTGCCGCCGCGCGTGCCTTCAAGCATGTGCTTGCGCTGCTGATTTCACAGCGCAAGCCATCGTATTACCTGCTGGCCGGCCGCACAGAACTCAATGCCGTCGCCGATTCTCACTTGCGACTCCTGGCCGAAGCCAAGGTGATCACCCCGGCTTTCCGGGATGCGGCGATCCGCGAGCAGATCGTTTTTCATCAAAATGGCAAAAAGAAGAACAACAACACGCAGTTTGCCGAAAACAAAGCCGCCAACAGCCTGCGCGCGGAATTGTCCGGCCGGCTCGGCGTGGACCGCTTGTACGACCTGGATCGGCTCGACATCAGCGCAACCTCGACGCTGCATGCCCCGACGCAACGCGCGGTGTCGTCCTTCTTGCGGCGCCTCTCCGATCCGATCGTGGTCGAGGCCGCGGGGCTCTACGGCCAATACCTGCTGCAGCCCGACAATGACCTGAGCAAGCCGATCTACAGCTTCACCTTGTACGAGAACAGCGAGGATGGCGCGCTGTTGCGGGTCCAGGCCGACAACCTGAATCAACCGTTCGACATCAACAAGGGCGCCAAGCTTGACATGGGCTCATCGGCAAAGCTGCGCACCCTGATCACTTACCTGCAACTGGTCGAAGAATTGCATCGCCAGTACGCCGACATGAGTCGGGCCAAGCTGCAGAAGATCAAAGTCGCGGAGAAAGACCTGCTGCTGCAATGGACTATCGGCTATCTCGCCAATACACCGGACAAATCGCTGCAACCCATGCTGGAAGCGGCGATGGCGCGGTCCTATTCGGCCAACCCGGAAGAATCGTTCTTTACCGGCGGCGGCGTGCATCGGTTCAATAACTTCAACCACGATGATGACCACAAAGTCATGGATATGTGGGAAGCCACGCGCAACTCGGTCAACCTGCCGTTCATCCGCTTGATGCGCGACATCATTCGCCACTTCATCTATCGCGACCCGAAGGGCGCGGCGCAGATTCTGGCCGACCCGAATGATCCGCGGCGCAGCGTTTACCTGAAACAGTTCGCCGACAAGGAAGGCAAAGCCTACCTCGCTCGCTTCATCAAGAAATACAAGGGACTGAAATCGGAAGATGCTTCCGCCGCCATGCTCAACCACCTCACCGCGAATCCGAAACGGCTGGCGGCGGTGTATCGCTATCTCGATCCGAAGGCGGACATTTCCGCTTTCACAAATTTCATCAAGAGCCGGATGAACAACCCGGCTTCATTCTCTGAAGGTGATTTCCAGTATTTGTTCGATACCTACGGACCAGACAAATTCGACCTGTCGGATCGCGGCTACATTGCCCAGATTCACCCGCTCGAACTCTGGCTGGTCGGTTATTTGCGCGCTAATCCGACGGCTGGCTGGAGCCAGATCGTTGATGCCAGCGGCAAGGAACGTATCGAGGTTTACAACTGGCTGATCAATACCAGCCACAAGAACGCGCAAGACATTCGCATTCTGTCGCGACTGGAAATCGAAGCGTTCCAGGAATTGCACAAGCGTTGGCGTCGATTGGGCTACCCATTCGGCAGCCTGGTGCCGTCCTACGCCACCGCCATCGGCTCCTCCGCCGACCGCCCCGCCGCGCTTGCCGAAATGATGGGGGTGATTGCGAATGATGGCGACAAGCTACCGCCGATCTCCCTGACCCACGTCGAGTTCGCCAGCAATACGCCTTACCACACCCTGCTGAAACGCAAGCGGCTGCAGGCAGAATCGATATTTGTGCCGGAAATCGCGCTCGTGATCAAGAAAGCGTTGGCCGATGTCGTGGAACAGGGAACCGCCCGCCGTTTGCGCGGCACCTTCTTGCAAGGTGACGGCACACCGCTGCAGATCGGCGGCAAAACCGGCACCGGTGACCATCGGCTAGAGGTTTATGCCGCCAACGGTACGGTGATCGAATCCAAGGTCATGAACCGCACCGCGACCTTTGCGTTCTACCTCGGCGCCCGTTTCTTTGGCGTGATGACCGTTTTCGTTCCCGGCGAGGCGGCAGCGGACTATCGCTTCACCAGCGGCATCGCGGTTCAGATCGTGAAAGACATGGAACCCGCGCTGCGCCAGCTGCTATTGGGTAATGAAAAACCTGAACCCAGCTGGAAAGAACTCGCCGAGGCGTTCGATGCCGAAGCCGCGGAACCGTCAGGTAGCCCGCCGAAAGTCGGTCCCCTGCCGCCCCCCGGCACGCCACTCCCCGAAGCCGCCGCAGTCGCAGGCAGCAGCCCAACGTCGGCCACGGCAACATCTGCCGACCCGACCCAAACAGCGGTCAAGTCAGCACCTAAACCGGCGCCGAAAGGCGGCAACGCAGCCACGGCCACGAACACAAAACCGGTGCCGAAAGTGCCACCGAAAACGGCGCCGAAATCAACTCTCCCCCCCCCGAGCGAACCACCGCCGGCGCCACCTCCACCGCAGATCGACAAACCCGATCCCCCGCCACCGCCAATCGCGCCACCACCGCCGGCAAAGCCCGCACCAGATCCACGCTTTGCACCGAAGGAAGGCGAAGGCTTCAACTTCCTGCGTTGACTGGCAACGGAAAGTAAAAAGGCCGCAATGCGGCCTTTTTACTTGTTGATACAGCGTAAACCGGGTTCAGTGCATCGGCCGCTTCATGAAGCTGACCACTTTGGCATCAGAAGTCAGGCCGCTCTGCCCTGCCTTGGTGCCACATGCGCCAGCCGGACCGCCGCCATCGCCGGTGGCCATGACGTAGCCTTCCGCTTCATGCAACAGGTTGATGACGTCGACGAAAAAGCGTTCTTTCACCATCGCCAGCGCGGTACGACCGCCATCGTTGGTCGCCTTCACTTCCGCGCCCGCTTTCAACAGCACATCGCATACCGCCGCCTCGCCGCCGCCAGCGGCCAGCATCAGGGGCGTCAGACCGTAATAAATGCGTGCGTTGACATCACCGCCGGCATCGATCAAAGCTTGTACGACCTCGGCATAGCCGCAGTCTTTTTCATGGTTGTAGGCCGCCTTGAAGATCGGCGTCCAGTCTCTGCCATCTTTGGCGTTGGCATCAGCGCCCGCGGCCAACAAGGCTTTGACTGTCTCCAGATGACCGTGATTGGCGGCCAGATGCAAGGCGGTGTCGCCGTCCGCGTCAGTCGCGTGAACATCGGCACCGGCTGCGAGCAGCTCGGCTACCTTGCTTGTAACGCCGGCCTCGGCAGCGGTTAACAGTTCGGTGGACATGACATTTCTCCTGAGTTGAATACCTGACTATTGTAATCAACTATTAGCCAGGATGTCATCCCGACAAACAGCCGATGTTGAGTCACCGATCACTTTTGCGCCGGCTTCTTCAAACCGGCGAGCCCACCTTGCAGCACGCGGGCATCGAAACCGCGCTGGCTAAGCAGGAAAGCCGCGGCGCTGCTGCGGCGACCGCTCTGGCAAAACAGCAGGTAAGTCTTCTTGCGGTCGAGGCTGTTGGCTTTCAGGCGCAACAGATAGAGCGGCAGATTGGTGCTGCCCTTCAGGCTGCCTTCGGCGAACTCGGCTTCCAGGCGGACATCAATCAATTGCGCCCCCTGTTTGATCAATTCGGCGCCCTGAGCCAGATTGACGTTATGCACCAGGGGCTCGCGCAACAAAGAATCAAAATCCGCCGCCGGCAAACGCATCAGTTCACCGTCGCTCGCCATGCTCACCGTCGCATTGCGTGGATCGCCGGAAATCAGCGCTTCCTCGCCAAAGCCCTGCCCCGGCTTCAATACCGCCAGTGGAATTTCCTTGTTGTCGCCGGTCGTCCGGGTGACGCGGGCAAGGCCGGAACGAATCAGATAGTAGTAATCGCCCGCCTCGCCCTGCCTGACGATCTCCTGACCTGCGCTCACCGGGATGGCATCGAAGCGGCTGAACAAGATATGCAGATTGCCGGGCGGCACTTGTGCAAATGCCGGATTGCTGAGCAGATCGAACATCCATTGCGGATCATCGCCCTCGAACTCGGTGACCTCATACGCCGTCGCCTGATCGCGGGCGACCAGGTGATCGAGATCATCATCCGCGAATGCCGCCAGCTTGCAGGGCGTGCGAGCAACGCAGGTATAGGTGCGCGGCTTCAGGCGAGAGAGAGGATGCCGCGCGGTTTCGCAGCCGGCTTTGACACGCAGCGACTGGCTGCCATCTTCCGAGTCGAGCGCGACTTCGCCGTCGAGCAAATAAAAGCTGCGCTCATCGACTGCTCCCTTGCGAAAAAGCACCTGTCCCGCCTCAAGGCCGATCCCGTCGGCGAGATTCGCAGCCTGGCTCAATGCATCGCCGGAGAGTTCCGACAGCGGAATCAACTGGGCCAGTTTGCTCGTATTCAACATCACGTTCACCCTGTTCAGCCTAATCCGAGGTCCGGCCACAGCGCATCGATGCGGCGCTTGACCGCGTCGCTCATGGCAATTGGCGTGCCCCATTCGCGGTTCGTTTCACCCGGCCACTTGTTGGTGGCGTCGATGCCCATCTTGCTGCCCAGGCCGGAGACCGGGCTGGCAAAGTCGAGGTAATCAATCGGTGTGTTTTCCACCAGCAAGGTGTCGCGCGCCGGGTCGACGCGCGTGGTCAGCGCCCACATTACCTCGTTCCAATCGCGCACATTCACGTCATCGTCGGTCACCAGAATGAACTTGGTATACATGAACTGACGCAGGAAACTCCACACCCCGAACATCACGCGCTTGGCGTGACCGGGATACTGTTTCTTCATGCTGACCACCGCCATGCGGTAGCTGCAGCCTTCCGGCGGCAGGTAGAAGTCGGTGATTTCAGGAAACTGCTTTTGCAGCAGCGGCACGAAGACCTCGTTCAACGCCACCCCAAGAATCGCCGGTTCATCCGGCGGCTTGCCGGTGTAAGTCGAGTGATAAATCGGATCACGCCGCATCGTGATGCGCTCGACAGTGAACACCGGAAAATGGTCTTGTTCGTTGTAATAACCAGTATGGTCGCCAAACGGTCCTTCCAGCGCGGTCTCGCCGGGATGAATCACGCCTTCCAGCACGATCTCGGCCTTGGCCGGCACTTGCAGACTGGAACCCAGCGTCTTCGCCACTTCTGTCTTGGCGCCGCGCAGCAGGCCGGCGAACTGGTATTCCGACAACGAATCAGGCACCGGCGTCACCGCGCCCAGAATCGTCGCCGGGTCGGCGCCGATGGCGACGGCTACCGGGAACGGCTGACCGGGAAAGGCTTGCTGGAAATCACGCAGATCGAGGGCGCCACCGCGATGCGCCAACCAGCGCATGATCAATTTGTTCGGTCCAATCACTTGTTGCCGATAAATGCCCAAATTCTGCCGCGGCTTCGAGGTCGGCAAACCCTGCGGCCCTTGCGTCACCACCAGGCCCCAGGTCAGCAGCGGGCCGATGTCGCCCGGCCAGCAGGTCTGGATCGGCAAGCGCGACAGATCGACATCCTTGCCTTCCCAGACGATGTCCTGACACGCCGGCGAACGCACCACCGAGGGCGACATATTGAGCACCTGCTTCAACACCGGCCATTTGTCCCAGGCATCTTTCAGGCCACGCGGCGGCTCCGGTTCCTTCAGAAATGCCAGCAGCTTGCCGATTTCGCGCAGCCGCGCCGGGTCTTCCTCGCCCATCCCCAACGCCACGCGTTTGACCGTGCCGAACAGGTTGGCCAGCACCGGAATCGAATGGCCTTTCGGGTTTTCGAACAACAGCGCCGGACCGGCGGCGCGCAGCACGCGGTCGCCGATTTCAGTCATTTCCAGATTCGGGTCGACCTCCGCACGAATGCGCTTGAGTTCACCGCGCGCCTCAAGTTGGGCGATGAAATCGCGCAGATCGGCATATCGCATGGGGCTTGTTCCTTTATCGGTTTATTGGCTTTGGGGCTTATTGATTTCTGACTTGTTGATTTCTGGCTTATTGCTCTTGGGCGCCAGCGACAAACCGGAATTTGCCGTCTTTTTCCTGGAACTGGCCGATTTTTTCCCCCGGATTGGCCGGCGCAGCGTCAAATTTCTGCACCCGACACGACTCGGTGCTGATCGCGTAATACCGCTCGCCGGTGCGCAGAATGAAAATCGGCTCGGGATACTCATCCGGCGCCTGGTAGAGCGGCAGCGGGCTGTCACGCGGCACATCCTCGACGCGAATCCCGTCATGACAGTCCGGCAAACGGATTGCGATCACCTCCAGCGCCACCGTATCAAGCCAGAACCAGGGCTGGTTGCGCACCAAAGTAATGGCGTGATCCTTCTCGGGGAATTGATAGGACGCCGTATCCTGCAAACACCCGGTCAGCGAAACAACAGCCACCAGCGGCAGCAAGCGAAGCAATTTCTGTAAATTCATGACGAAGCCTTTCCCAGAGCGGGTCGATGGGGAAAATCAAGCGCCAAGTTTAACGTGCAGCCCGAGGGAAAAGATAAAGCGCAGCCCAGGTCCGGGTTTATCTTCCTGGGGTTATGTTGTCGGGTTTATGTCGATTTCCGGTCTCGACTCGGTTCCAGCCGCGTCAGGTTTCAAATAAGCTGCTGTTTTCCACATCGCCTCCAAGCCATGTCCGTTCCCAGCTTTGCTCCCAACGCTTCATCCAATACCGCGCCCAACTCGCTGATTCTCGCCACTGTTGAGCATCTGTCCCGATTTGCACCGTTCGACAACATGGAGCGTGAGCATCTGGCCTGGATGGCCGAGCGCCTGAAACTGGGTTACTACAGCAAGGGCGAGACCGTGCTGTCGCCGGAAAGCGGTGAAGTGGGCACTTTTTTCATCATCAAGCAGGGCGAGATCCACGGCGAGCAGGATGTGGTGCGTGCGCAAGACAATGCCGCCTGGCTGGAATTACATGAGGGCGAATGTTTTCCGCTCGGCGCCCTGCTTTCGAAACGGCCAGTGAACAGCACCTACAAGGCCGGCATCGACACCTTTTGTTACGAACTGGCGACCAGCGATTTCCACGCATTGCTGCACCGGAGCGCTCCCTTCCACGATTTCTGCACGCGTCGTCTGGCCAATCTGCCTTAGCAATCGAAGCAAGTGATTCAGGCGCAATACACGAAATCGTCATCCGAACAACAATCGATGACCAGCCCGCTGTCGGCCATCGTGCGACGCGCGCCAGTCAGTTGCACGCCGGAGACGCCGATGCGGCAAGTGCTGGAAACCATGAACAGTCTGGGCATCGGCTCAATGGTGGCGACAGACCCGCAGCAACGACCACTCGGCATCTTCACGCTGCATGACGTGCTGAGTCGGGTCACTTTGCCAAATCTGGACCTGAACACGCCGTTCTCGGCGGTGATGAGTCCGGACCCGGTCACCCTACCGCCGCACGCGCTCGCCTATGAAGCGGCGCTGGTCATGGCCAGGCACGGTTTTCGCCATATTCTGGTGGAAGAACAAGGCAAGCTGATCGGCCTGCTGTCGGAAAAGGATCTGTTCACCCTGCAACGCGTCGGCCTGCGCCAGTTGAGCGGCATCATCCGCAAAGCCGCCGATCTCGACACGCTGAAACATGCCGCCGAAGACATCCGCCAGCTGGCGCACAACATGCTGGCCCAGGGCATCACGGCGGAGCAGCTGACCCAGATCATCTCGACGCTGAACGACCTGCTGACCACCCGCATCATTGAAATTGAACTGGAAGCCGATAGCGCTGCGCGGGCAGTGGAATTCTGCTGGCTGGCGCTGGGCTCGGAAGGCCGCCTGGAACAGACGCTGAATACCGACCAGGACAACGGCATCCTGTTCAGCGTGCCGCAAGGACAAGATGCCGAGGTGATCCGCAATATCATGCTGCCCTTCGCCAAACGCATCAACCTGGCCCTGGCCGAATGCGGTTTCCCACTGTGCAACGGTGAAGTCATGGCATCCAACCCGAAGTGGTGTTTGTCGCTGTCGGAGTGGAAAAACACCTTCGACAAATGGATTTACCACGGTGCGCCGATGGATCTGCTGCACTCCACCATTTTTTTCGATTTCCGGCCGCTGTTCGGCGCCGTCCGCATGGCCGAGGAATTGCGCGAATGGCTGGCTGAAACCGCAGCCAAGAACACCCGTTTCCTGCACCAACTGGCGGTCAATGCCCTGCGCAACAAGCCGCCGCTTGGCATCGTGCGGGACTTCGTCACCAGCGACGGCATGATCGACCTGAAGATGAATGGCATCACCCCGTTCGTCGATGCGGCACGCATCTTCAGTCTGGCCCACGGTGTCAGCGCCACCAATACGCTGCAACGCCTGCGCGAAGCCGGCGGGAAACTGCGCATGTCAGCGCAGGACATCGATGCCCTGTGTGACGCTTTCCTCTATATCCAGCTGTTGCGGCTCCGGCTGCATCACTCGCAATGCCAAGCCGGCGAAAAACTCACCAACAAGGTCGATCCAGAAACGCTGAACGCGCTTGACAGCCGCATCCTGCGCGAAGCCTTCCGCCAGGCGCGCAAGCTGCAAACCAAGCTGGCGCTGGATTACCAGGTCTGAGCATGCAACTGCTTAAATGGATTTTTGGCGCCAAACCTGAACTCAGCGATGCCCAGGCGCAAAAGCTGGCGCGCTGGCAAGCCTTGCCCGAGGTCGACCTCAGGTCGCCGATTGATGCCAGCCGCTATGTCGTGGTGGATGTTGAAACCAGCGGCCTCAACGTCAACAAGGATCGCCTGATCGCCATCGGCGCAGTTGCCGTGGTCAACGGCAAAATCGCCATCCGCGACAGCCTGGAAATCGTCCTGCTGCAACAAAGGGTCAGCGACAAGCAGAACATCCTGATCCACGGCATCGGCGGCACCGCCCAATCGGAAGGCGTACCGCCGATCGATGCCCTGCTGACCTTCCTGGAATACGTCGGACGCGACCCGCTGATCGCCTTCCATGTCGAATTCGACCAGACCATGATTGGCCGCGCCATCCGCGAGTACCTCGGCTTCAAGCTGAAACATCCCTGGGCCGATCTCGCCTACGTCGCCCCCGCCCTGCACTCCAAACTGGCGCGCCGCTGCCGCTCGCTGGATCACTGGATGACGCACTTCGGCATCAGCAACTACGCCCGCCACAGCGCCCTGGCCGACGCCGTCGCCACCGCCGAATTGCTGCTCGCCCTGCGCCAGAAGATGCAAACCCGCATCGCCGTCAGCTTCCAGGGACTACGCGACATGGAACGCGAGCGGCGACGCCTGACGCATCCAGTCTGAAGTCAACACGCGTGGCCTGAGCGAACCTTGCCAGCCAGAAGCGTTGTAAACGCCAAAGTTGAAAACACCAAAAATAAAAAACCCCGCCGAAGCGGGGTTTTTCATGGTCCGTTAAAAACCGGATCAGTGGGCTTGCGCACCCGCTGCGCCACGCGGGTAGCGAATCTCTTCCACCAGGTGCTGGATGTGATCCGGGCACGGGGCGGTCATCTTCATCACGATGAACGCGACGACGAAGTTGATGAGCATGCCGATCACGCCGATGCCTTCCGGCGAGATACCGAGGAACCACTGGCTATCAGGCACTTTTTCCATGCCAAGCAGCACATCGCGCTTGAAGTAGACGATGTAAGTCAGCGTGAAGATGAGGCCGGACAGCATGCCGAAGATGGCGCCGCCACGGTTCATCGACTTGCTGAAGATCCCCATCAGAATGGTCGGGAACAGCGAGGCGCAGGCCAGACCGAAGGCGAACGCCACCACCTGTGCCACGAAGCCTGGCGGGTTGTAGCCGAGATAGCCGGCAATCAACACCGCGAATGCAGCGGCGATACGACCCGCCATCAATTCGGTCTTCTCGGAGATGTTCTTGGCGAACACACCTTTCATCAGGTCATGCGAGATGGCGGACGAGATCACCAGCAACAGACCGGCGGCGGTGGACAACGCGGCAGCGATACCACCGGCTGCGATCAGCGCGATCACCCAGTTCGGCAAGCCGGCGATTTCCGGATTGGCCAGCACCATGATGTCGTTGTCGACCTTGGGTTCCCACTTGCCTTTGACAATGGAACCCAGCTCGTTGCCCTTCCAGCCGGCGGCTTCAGCCTTGGCCAAGAAAGCCTCATTCTTGCTCTTGTCGTTGTAATACTGGATGCGACCGTCACCGTTCTTGTCTTCCCACTTGATCAGACCGGTTTTTTCCCAGCGCTTCATCCATTCCGGACGGGTTTCGCCATCGATCGCGGCTTCAGCGGCAAACACGTCGCCACCGGTAGCAACAGCGGTGTTCACCGTGGCATGCAGGTTGTAGCGAGCCATGGCGCCAACCGCCGGTGCCGTGGTGTACAGGATGGCGATGAAGACCAATGCCCAGCCAGCGGAGACGCGCGCATCATGCACTTTCGGCACGGTGAAGAAACGCACAATGACGTGCGGCAGACCGGCGGTACCCGCCATCAACGCCAAAGTGATACAGAACACGTCGATCATCGTCTTGCTACCTGTCGTGTAGGCGGCGAAACCGAGATCGGTCACCACGCTGTTCAGCTTGGACAGGAAGGACACATCGCCCATGTTGCCCCCCAGGCCCAGTTGCGGGATCGGAGTACCGGCAATCTGCAGCGAGATGAACACGGCAGGGATGGTGTAGGCGAAGATCAGCACGCAGTACTGAGCCACCTGGGTGTAGGTGATGCCCTTCATGCCGCCGAGCACGGCGTAGAAGAACACCAGGCCCATACCGATGATCAGGCCGGTGGTGATTTCGACTTCCAGGAAGCGCGAGAACACGATACCGACACCGCGCATCTGGCCGGCAACATAGGTGAACGAAATGAAGATCAGGCAGATCACCGCGACGATGCGCGCCGTTTGCGAGTAATACCGGTCGCCGATGAACTCGGGCACGGTGAACTTGCCGAACTTGCGCAGGTACGGGGCGAGCAGCACAGCCAGCATGACGTAACCGCCGGTCCAGCCCATCAGGTAAACGGAACCGCCGTAACCCAGGAAGGCGATCAGGCCGGCCATCGAAATGAAGGACGCGGCAGACATCCAGTCAGCCGCAGTCGCCATGCCGTTGACGACCGGGTGAACGCCGCCGCCTGCAACATAGAATTCCTTGGTCGTTCCGGCGCGCGCCCAGACCGCGATGCCGATGTAGAGGGCGAAAGAGGCGCCCACTATGATGTAAGTCAGTGTTGTCAAATCCATTGTGTTATCTCCTGGAGGGGTGCTTATTCTTCGTGGACGTCATGTTCGCGGTCGATCTTGTCCATCCGACTGGCGTACCAGAAGATCAGACCGACGAAGACAAAGATGGAACCTTGCTGAGCGAACCAGAAGCCAAGCGGATAACCGCCAAGGTTGAAGCTGTCCAACGCATCGCGGAACAGGATGCCAGCGCCGAAAGAAACGATGAACCAGATGACCATGGTGATGGTCAGCAACCGGAGCGTGGCACTCCAGTAGGCTTTTGGATCAAAGGTGGAGTTTTTTGACATGAGGGGGTCTCCTTGGGTGAATGAGCGGTGAGCGGCCTTGTTGAAACAAAACAACCTCCCTGGGGGTACCACTACCAGCCGGAGTGTAGCGAGTTGACACTTACAAAACACTTACAGCTGGATTTTGTTATCCGGGACTTGACCTATGACTCGGTGGTGTGCTCGGCGCGAGCCACCACGATACGCAGCATGAAATAGTAACTCCACAGGACCAGTGCCGATAAACCGGTCCAGACGGTGAACTCGAGTCCCGTCACCGCGACGGAAATACCGATCGCCAGCAGCACGCCGGCAGCAATCAGGTTGATGCTGAGCACCGAAGCGGCCCATTGATCGCCATTCGCCACTCGGCGACCACGCCAGTCGGCGACATGGCGCATGTCCTTGCGCACAGCGATCCGCCAGGCGCGATACAGCATGCCGCCCGCCATCAAAAAAATGCCCAGAAACATCAAGCGGGCAAGCCAGAGAAATACGGTTTCCATAAGTTTTTCAGCCTTTCATGCTGGCGCTTCGCAAGGTGGGGCGGGAACATAGCAGAAGATTCCGTTTTGGTCGCCCCTCCCGACACGCAAAATGAAGCTTCATCCGATAGGAGAAACCGCATGCAGCGGACACCTGAACAACGCGACTACTGGCGTAAAAATCTCAAGCTGACCGGCATCCTGCTCGGCATCTGGTTCGTGGCAACCTTCGTGGCGATCTGGTTTGCCCGCGAACTGAATGAACTCATTTTTGCCGGCTTTCCACTCGCGTTCTATATGGGCGCACAAGGCTCCCTGATCATCTACATCCTGATCATCTGGTTCTATGCCCGCCGCATGAACGCGCTGGATAAAACCTTTGGCGTGGATGAGGACGAGTGAGACAGGAAAGACGTTGTGACATTCGATCTGATTCTGGTGCAACTGGCGCGCGTGGTGGTCGAAGTCGCCGGCTTCGCACTGCTCGGACGTGGCATCTTGGCGCTACTGGCTGGCAAGTCGCGGCAAGACAACCTGTTCTACGTGATTCTGGAAACCATCACCCGGCCTGCAGTAAAAGCGGTGCGCTGGCTTGCACCGCGTTTCATCATCGACGCGCATGTGCCGATGCTGACCTTCTTCCTGCTGTTCTGGCTGTGGATCGCGCTGGCCATCGCCAAGCGCTATCTGTGCGGCCTGCATGGACTGGCTTGCTGAATCCGGTTAAATCGCGGCAGGGATGCCCATTGCTGGCCCCCCGTTTGATCCCGGCGTGCCCAATTCGGGAACCAGGCTCCTTGAAGTTGCCTGAGCCCGATCGCTGAAATTCATGCCTGACCGGTATCGTGCTTATCTGCGGAATATTGCGCAAAATCGCGCAATCGCCGAAAAGCTGCCCAACTCACACATCACTCGCTGATCTGGTAAAAATGAAGATTCGATCGCTCTTGCTTACGACTGTTGCCATCGGCCTGCTGATCGGCGTTGCGTACTGGTCGCGCCTGCCAAGCCCCCAGGCAGACAAAAAGTCGCAGCGCGCCGCACCGCTTGTGCCGGTCACCGTGGCCCAGGCGACCACCCGCGATATGCCGCTGTTGCTGGAAGTGGTGGGACGCGGCGAGGCTTACGAAACGGTCACCCTCAAATCGCGCATCGACGGCCAGGTTGCCGCCGTGCCGTTCCGCGAGGGCCAACATGTGGCGGCGGGCGATGTGCTGGTGAAGCTGGACCCGGCCGATTTCAACGCCAAGCTGCGTCAGGCCGAGGCCAATCTGGCGCGAGACCAAGCCTTGCTGAAAAAAGCCCAGGCCGATGTCGAGCGCTACCAGGCCTTGCGCGCGCAGGGCTTCGTTTCGGAAGAGAAGGTGGCCGAAATGCGCGCCAATGCCGAGGCGACGCGGGCGAGCGTGGCGGCGGACCAGGCGGCGCTCGACCTGGCCAGCCTGCAACTGAGCTACACCACGCTGCGCGCGCCGTTTGCCGGCTTGATCGGCGCCAAGCTGGTGTTCCCCGGCAGCGCCGTGAAGCTCAACGACACCGAGTTGGCGGTGGTGAACCGTGTGCGGCCGCTGTATGTTTCGTTCGCCGTGCCGGAGCGGCATTTGCCGCGCATCCGCGCGGCGATGAGCAAGGGCGTGTTGCAGGCGAGCGTGAATCTGCCCGACGACCGCAGCCAGGTTTTCCAAGGGCTGCTGCGCTTCATCGACAACGCGGTAGATGCCAGCACCGGCACCATCCGGATGAAGGCTGAACTGGACAACGCCGCGGAAAAACTGGCGCCGGGGCAATACCTCAACCTGACGCTGACGCTGGACACCTTGCGCGATGCTGTGGTGGTGCCGGATGAGGCGATCCAGCAGGGTCCGGATGGTAGCTTCGTCTATGTGCTCAACGCCGATGCCGGCACCGAGGTGCGCAAAGTCGTGCTGGCCGTGACGCGAGACGGTTTGGCGGCAATCGCCCAGGGCCTGCAGGCCGGCGAAACGGTGGTGACCGATGGCCAGTTGAGGCTGACGCCGGGCAGCAAGGTCAAGGTGAAAGACAAAGTGAAACAACCCGTGCAAAAACCGGCCGCGCCGAAATAAGGCCGCCACCATGCAACTACCCGAACTGAGTATCCGCCGCCCGGTGATGACCACGCTGCTGATGGCGGCGTTTCTCGTTTTCGGCGTCATCGCCTATCGCGCGCTGCCGGTGTCCGAACTGCCCAGCGTCGATTTCCCCACTATCAATGTCACCGCCAACCTGCCCGGCGCCTCGCCGGAAACCATGGCGGCGGCGGTGGCGACGCCGCTGGAAGCGCAGTTCTCCACCATCTCCGGGGTGGACAACATGAGTTCGGTGAGCGCGCGCGGCGCCACCTCCATCACGCTGCAATTCAAGCTGGAGCGCGATATCGACGCCGCCGCGCAGGACGTGCAGGCGGCCATCGCAGCGGCGCAACGCAAGCTGCCGTCGGATATGACCACGCCACCCTCGTTCCGCAAGGTGAACCCTGCCGACTCGCCGATCTTTTATCTCGCCATGCATTCGACCACCCTACCCTTGCAGGCGGTCAACGAATACGCCGAGACCCAACTGGCACAGAGCGTTTCGACGATACCGGGCGTGGCGCAAGTGCTGATCTACGGCGCCCAGAAGTACGCCGTGCGCATCCACGCCGACCCGCATCAACTGGCCGCGCGCGGCATCGGTATCGACGAGTTGCAGAAGGCAGTAGCCAGCGCCAACGTCAACCAGCCGGTCGGCAACCTGGAGGGCGGCAAGCAGACCTATTCGCTGCGCACCAACGGCCAACTGGTCAACGCAGCCGCCTATCGACCGCTGATCGTCGCCTACAAGAACGGCGCGCCGGTGCGGCTGGAAGAAGTCGCGCTGGTGCGCGACGACGTGGAAGACAACCGCCGCGCCAACTGGATCGTTGACAAACACGGCGACCAGCGCGCCATCATCCTCGCCATCCAGCGTCAGCCGGGCGCGAACACTATCGCCACGGTGGAAGCGATCAAGGCCATCCTGCCGGCGTTCCAGGAGAAGCTGCCGGCTTCGATCGAACTTTCCGTGTTCTACGACCGCAGCACATCCATCCACGAATCGATCAACGACGTGCAGTTCACGCTGATCCTGGCCGGCTGTCTGGTGGTACTGGTCATTCTGCTGTTCCTGCGCAACCTGTCGGCCACCCTCATCCCCGCGCTGGCGTTGCCAATTTCCGTGATCGGCACCTTCGCCGCCATGTACGCGATGGGCTTCAGTCTGGACAACCTGTCGCTGCTGGCGCTGACGTTGTCGGTCGGGTTCGTCGTCGACGATGCCATCGTCATGCTGGAGAACATCGTGCGCCATGTCGAGGCGGGCGAGAAACCGTTCGACGCGGCGATCAAGGGCTCGCGCGAAATCGGTTTCACCATCGTCTCGATGACGCTGTCGCTGGTCGCCGTGTTCATCCCGGTGATGTTCATGACCGGCATCATCGGCCGCCTATTGCACGAATTCGCGGTGACCATTTCGGCGGCGATCCTGGTTTCCGGCCTGGTCTCGCTGACGCTGACGCCGATGCTGGCGAGCCGCTATCTGAAGCACGAGAAGAACGCCAAACACAACCGCGCCTACTGGCTGTTCGAACGCGTCTTCGACCGCCTGCTGGCGGCGTACCGGACCAGCCTGACCTGGAGCCTGGCGCATCCGCGTCTGGTATTGGCGACGTTTTTCCTGACCATTTTCGCCAGCGTCGGGCTGTATAAAGAAATTCCCAAGGATTTCCTGCCCAGCGGCGATACCGGCCGCATCATCGGCCGCACCGAAGGCGCGCCGGACACTTCCTTCGCCAGCATGGTCGTGCGCCAGCGCGCGGTGGCGGCCATCGCGGCGGAAGACCCCGATATCGAAACGTTCATGTCGGTGGTCGGCGCCGGCGGCTCCCGCATCACGCCGAACAGCGGCATCCTGCTGTTCCGGCTGAAACCAAACGCGGAGCGCGACAGGACGCCGGACGAGATCATCCAGGCGCTGCGTCCGAAACTGGCCACCGTGCCGGGTATCAAGGTCTCGCTGCAAAACCCGCCGCCGATCAGCCTGGGCGGCCAGTCCACCTCCGGCCAGTATCAATACACCTTGCAGGACACCGATCTGGCCGAACTGTACGAATGGACCGACATCCTGCTCAGCCACATCCGCAAACTGCCCGGATTCGAAGACGTCAACAGCAACCTCAACGACAAGAGCCCGGTGCTGGCACTGGAAGTGGACCGCGACAAGCTCGCCGCGTTGGGCCTCGACTTCGGCCAAGTGGAAGACGCCCTGCAAAGCGCGTTCAGCGCCCGCCAGATTTCCACCATCTACGGCGCGACCAACCAGTACCAGGTGATCCTTGAACTGGCGCCGGAATTCCAGGACGACCTCAACATCCTCGCCCGCCTGCATGTGCGCGCCAGCAGCGGCGCCCTGGTGCCGCTCGACACCGTCGCGAAAGTCACCCGCGCCTCGCAGGCCCTGAGCATCAACCATCAGGGGCAACTGCCGTCGGTCACCATCTCGTTCAACCTGCAAGTGGGCGTGTCACTGGGCACGGCGGTGGAGCACCTGAAAGCACTGGAACAGGAACTGCGCCCACCCGCCTCGCTCACCACCAGCCTGCAAGGCACGGCGCAGGCGTTCGAAGAGTCGCGTCAGGGCTTGGGCCTGTTGCTGCTGGTCGCGGTGCTGGTGGTCTATCTGGTGCTGGGCATCCTGTACGAGAGTTTCATCCACCCGCTCACCATCCTGTCCGGCCTGCCCTCCGCCGGACTCGGCGCCCTGCTGACGCTCTGGCTGTTCGACGTGGACCTCAGCCTGTACGCCTTCGTCGGCGTCATCATGCTGATCGGAATCGTCAAGAAGAACGCCATCATGATGATCGACTTCGCGCTGGAGCGGCAGCGCAAGGAAGGCATGGCCGCCGCCGACGCCATCTTCCAGGCCTGTCAGGTCCGTTTCCGCCCGATCATGATGACCACCCTCGCCGCGCTCGCCGGCACCCTTCCCATCGCGATCGGCTGGGGCGCCGGCGCCGAACTCCGCCAGCCGCTGGGACTGGCCGTGGTCGGCGGCTTGGTGGTGTCGCAGTTCCTGACGCTGTACCTGACGCCGGTGATCTATCTGTACATGGAGCGACTGGCGGAGCGGTTCCGCAGAAAAACCGATGCGGCGCGCGGCACGACGCTACCGTAGCGGTTTCTGCCGGCGCCGTTTCGGCCAGTCTGCAATGACCATGAAGCGGTCAACTGCTTTGCCAAGGTTTAAGCCAGCAGCGCGCGCACTTTCTCCAGGTCTGCCTGAGTATCGACGCCCGGCGCGACGGGTTCAGCCGACTCGATGACGATGATGCGGTAGCCGTGCCAGAGCGCGCGCAACTGTTCCAGCGACTCATGCAGTTCAATTGCCGGCCGGCTCAAACCGGGATACGCCTTGAGAAAGCCGACGCGGTAGGCGTAGAGGCCGATATGGCGCTGGATTGAGAGGTCTTCAGGCAACCCGGCCGGAGACGCGTTGTTGACCGCGGCATCCGCCCACGCATCACGCGCCCACGGAATCGGCGCGCGCGAGAAGTACAGCGCAAAACCCTCCTTGTCGGTCACCACTTTCACCACGTTCGGGTTGAACACCTCGGCTGGGTCGTGGCTGCGATGGCTCACCGTCGCCATGCTGGCAGCGGGATGATCGAACAACGCCTGCGCGGTGGCGCGAATCAGCGCCGGGTCGATCAGCGGCTCATCGCCCTGCACGTTGACCACCACCACCTCATCGGCCCAACCCAGCTGGCTGACGACTTCAGCCAGCCGGTCGGTGCCGGAAGCGCAGTCAGGCGAAGTCATTACCACCTGGAAACCCTGGGCAGTCACCGCCGCGGCGACGCCGTCATGGTCGGTTGCGACATAAACCCCGAGCGCGCCGCTGGCCTGGGCGCGTTCGGCAACGCGCACCACCATCGGTTTGCCGTGGATATCGGCCAGCGGCTTGCCGGGCAGACGGGTGGAAGCGAAACGGGCGGGAATGATGGCGTGAAAGGCGAACATGGCGGCGGCAAGTAAAGGAAGCGGTGGCTTATTGTAATAAGCAGTCTGACTGGCAGGCTGGCGATCCTCGGAGGGGCCCCTACAATACCGGCTCAAATCTCGCCCATGGACCCACCCTTGCCGCCGTACCGCTTCCTGTCTCGCACCCGTGCCACCCTCCTCGTTTTGCTGCTGACATGCGCGGCAACCCTTACCCGGGCTGAAATTGTGCTCCGCGACGACACCGGTGCGACGCTCCGGCTGCGACAACCGGCGCAACGCATCGTCAGCCTGGCGCCACACATCACCGAAAACCTTTACGCAGCGGGTGCCGGCGCGAAACTTGTCGGTGCAGTGGCCTACAGCGACTATCCCGAGGCCGCAAAACGCGTGCTCCGCATCGGCGATTATTCGCGGCCGGATTTGGAGGCCATCGTCACGCTCAAGCCTGACCTGGTACTAACCTGGCAAAGCGGCAATGGCGATGCGGTGGTCGCCAAGCTGAAATCGCTCGGACTCAACGTTTATCAAATGCAACCCGACCGACTGGAAGACATTCCCGCCAATCTTGAAACCATCGGCCGCCTCGCCGGCACCGAAACCACGGCGGCCAAAGCCGCGGCGGCGTTCCGCCTGAAGTTGGAAAAATTGCGCAAAAACCATGCCGGGCAACCTGCCGTACCGGTGTTCTATCAGGCCTGGCACCAACCGCTGCTGACCATCGGCGGAGAACAGATCATCAGCGACGTGATCCGCCTGTGTGGCGGCACCAACATTTTTGCCGCGCTGCCCGCCAAAGCACCCACAGTCAGCATCGAAGCCGTGCTCGCCGCCGACCCGGAAGCCATCGTCGCCAGCGGCATGGGCTACGACACCCCGATCGGCTTGAATGACTGGAAGCGCTGGAAGCAGCTCAAGGCCACCACGCGCGGCAATCTGTTCTTCGTCCCCGCCGACCTGATGCAACGCGCCACCCCCCGCCTGCTGGACGGCGCCGAACAACTATGCCGACATCTGGAAAAAGCCCGGCAACGGCGGTAATCGTGCCGGCGCGACAGCATCAATCGGCCATGCGTGGCGGAAGGCGCTGTCGCTTTTCCGCCCTACATTGGCGTTTCACGTAGGGCGGTTGAGCCGGAGGCGTTATCCGCCACACGGTTCTGCAGCGCTGGGGTTGCGATCTCGGGTGCCAGCCAGCGGTTTTGTTCATCCCCCATTTCTCGCAGGGGGTAGCCATACAGGCGGGACAGGCTGGCGGCGTCGAGCACCGTGCGGCTGGTGCCGAGTTCGTGCTTGCCGTCGCCCTGCAGCAATAGCGCCTGGTCGCTGAAATGCGCTGCCAGGTTGACGTCATGCAGCACCATGACCAGCGCAGCGTGTTCTTCATGGACGCGGCGGGCGATCAATTGCAACACCGCGATCTGGTGATTGAGGTCGAGATGTGCCAGCGGTTCGTCCAGCAGGTAAACGCGGGGTTGCTGGACCAGCAACGTGGCCAGTGCGACCCGCTGGCGTTCGCCACCGGACAGCGTGTGGATTGAACGTTGCGCCAGTTCCGCCAGCCCGACGGCGGCCAACGCAGCATGCGCCATATGTTCATCGGCGGCGCTTTCCCAATCCCAGCGGGATAAATGTGGGTGACGGCCGACCAACACGGTTTCCAGCACGCTGGCATCGAAAGCATCGCCCTGATGCTGCGCCAGCAAGCCGCGCAAGCGTGCTGCGCAACGCGGCCCAAGCGTGTCATAACGGTCGCCGGCAAGGCGAATCTCGCCCGCCTCCGGCGCCCGCAAACCGGCCAGGGTATGCAGCAGCGTGGTCTTGCCGACACCGTTGCGGCCGAGGATGGCGAGACGTTCACCGGGCGCCAGTGTCAGGCAGAGGTTATGCACGACCTGTTTGCCGCCGATCGACACAGCGAGATCGTGAGTTTCGAGCAGCGCGGCGGTCATGTCGGCCCGCCACGCGGCGAACGCGCCAGCAGAAACAGAAACACCGGTACGCCGATCAACGCAGTCAGCACGCCCACCGGCAGTTGTTGCGGTGCAATGATGCTGCGCGCCAGCGTGTCAGCCAGAGTCAGCAAGGTGGCGCCGGCCAGGGTCGCTGCGGGCAGCAACAGGCGCTGATCGTTGCCCAGCAGCAGACGCACCAGATGCGGCACCACCAGACCGACGAAACCGACGCTGCCGATGTTGGTGACCGCTGCGGCGGTCAATAACGAGGCGAGGAAATACAGTATCAGGCGCAGTCGCGTGACATTCACCCCCAGCGTCGCGGCAAGCAGCGGGCCGCGTGTCAACAGATTGAGTTCACGCGAGAAATACATCGCCACGGCGAGTCCCACCAGCAAAATCATCAATGCGGACAACGGCGCGACGGCTTCCCCGGCGTCGCCCATCAACCAGAACAGCATGCCGCGCAGTTGCCGATCGGGCGCCAGAGAAAGCATCAATGCCACGACTGCGCCGCAACCGGCGGCAATGATGACGCCAGTCAGCAGCAAGCGGGTCTGCGTCCAACTGCCATCGCCGCGCGCCAGTCCAAAAACTAGCCCCATGGCGGCCATGGCACCGACAAATGCCGCCGCGCCCAAGCCCAATCCCATGCCAACACCCCACAACATCGCCGCCAGCGCGCCGACTGCTGCGCCGCCAGAGATACCCAGCACATAAGGATCGGCCAACGGGTTGCGCAGCAGTACCTGCATCAATGCCCCAGCCAGCGCCAGCAGGCCGCCGCAGGCAAATGCCGCCAGCGCGCGCGGCAACCGCAGGTTGAGCACCACCTCACGCGCCATGCTGTCGGCGCCGACTTGGCCCGCATTGAGGCCATGCCCGGCCTCACCGAACAGCGCCGCCAACACCGCCCCCGGGCTCAGCGCGACACTGCCGACCGCCAGCGACAACAACAGGCTGAGTAACGCCAGGACGGCGAGCATGGCCAGCACGATCAGGGCGCGGCGGCGTTTCATCGGCCCGTTCAATCAACCACGGCGGCAGATAAGCCATTTGCCGGAAATCACAAATCCACTCCCGGCTGCGCCTTGATGCCATCGCGGTAGGCATGTTTTACATCCGCGATCTCGCTCACCGTATCGGCGGCTTCGATCAATGCCGGCACGGCGGCGCGACCAGTGACGACGACATGTTGCATCGGCGGCCGGGCGGCAATATCGGCCAGCACGGCATCGGTTTCCAGCCAGCCGTAACTGAGCAGATAAGTCAGTTCGTCCAGCAACACCAGATGAATCGCGGGGTCGGCCAACATGCGCCGCGCCACTTCCCAACCCCGTTTGGCGGTGGCAATGTCGCGTTCCAGATTCTGCGTGTCCCAGGTAAAACCCTCGCCCAGCACATGCCACTCGACGCCGGGCTGTTTGCCCAGAAATGCCTCCTCGCCGGTGTCGGAACGGCTCTTGATGAACTGTGCCACGCCGACGTTCATGCCATGCCCCAGCGCCCGCGCGACCATGCCGAAGGCGGAAGAGGACTTGCCCTTGCCGTTGCCGGTCAGTACCAGCAACAGGCCTTTCTCCTGATTGGCCTGAGCGATGGCCGCATCAATGACTTCTTTCTTTTTTGCCATGCGTGCGGCATGGCGTGCAGCTTTGTCTTCCATGATGTTGTCTCCTTGCGTAGGGTGCGCATGGCGCACCCTACCGGATCTATTTGGGCTGATAACGCAAGGACACGAAGAGATTGCGACCCGGCGTGTTGTAGCCGGAAGAGCGCTCGTAATCCTTGTCCAAGGCATTTTCCAGGCGTGCTTGCAGCATCCAGTCGCGTGACAGTTCTCGTGATGCGGTGAGATGGAGCAACCCATAACCGCTCAGGCGAACGGTATTGGCGGCATCGTTGTAGCGTTCTCCTTGCAACTGCCAATCTGCCGCCCACTTCCAGATGCCGGCAGCCTGGTCCAGACCCAGGTTGGCGTGTTTGCGCGAACGCAGAATGAGTTGATTACCGGTCGAAGTGTCCTCGGGATTCTGGAAATCAAGGCTGGCTCTCACGCCATAGTTGCCCAGCCGCTGTCGCCAGGACAGGGTGAGTCCGCGCAAATCCGCACTGGCGATATTCGACGGCTGCCAGTTTCCGCCAGCCCCGGTGGGTGCCCACTGGATCAGGTCCCGCACCTTGTTGTGATAGATAAAGGCGCCGAACTGGCGATCTGTTGCCGTGTAACGCACGCCCGCCTCGATGTTTCGACCCCGTTCCGGTGCAAGTGCAGGATTGCCGGCTCCCGGCCAGTAGAGATCGTCAAAAGACGGCGCACGAAAGGCAGTCGCGTAAGCGACCGATCCTCGCCAATGCGGTGAAAAGGTGAACGCATAATTCGCCATGCCGGTGTCGTGGTCGCCAAATTGCGAATCATCATCCCGCCGCACACTGGCCTGGAAACCGTGTATGCCCACTGCGTGCCGCCACCCCAGCAACACGGCATTGCGGGTTCTGTGGTCAAGCGAGTAACCGACATCGCCCCCCACCTCCCACTCCATCCGTTCAAGCACGGCCTGAACCGTGCCCAGGCGAGTGCGGCCATCGAGTTGCCAGGCGTATTGCCATTGATCCATTTCGATCTGACTGGAATAGGTTGAATCCGGCCCCCAGGGAGAAGGATCGAAGTAACCGAGGGTTCGTACTTTTTCATGTGCGAAATCGGCGCGCAATTCGCTTGCCCAAGCTGCTGACAAGGTGCTCTTCAGATTCACGCCCAGATTGCCGATGCGCGCATTGCTGCGGCTGTCGAATGCGGCAGCGCCATCATCGTATTGGCTCTCGGCCTTGCTGTTCATGCCGTGCAGTCCCAATTTATGCGCCGAGGTCGCATCGAATTCGAGATTGAATGACAGGTGCTCGTTGCGGTAACCATCCTGGTCCTGATAGCCGGGTTGCTTCTTGGCGGAAAAACCGTCCTGATCACTGATGCCGGCAGCGATTGCATAGCGCCATTTTTCACCTGATCCGGTCAGCGCAAGATCGGCATCCTTGCGTCCCTGACCGCCCACGCCGACAGCCCCCGAGAGCCGGGTTTTGCCACCGCCTTTCCGCGTAAAAATCTGAATGACGCCGCCAATCGCGTCCGAACCGTAGAGGTGACTCATCGGGCCTCGCACGATTTCGATGCGTTCAATCAGAGCCAGCGGCATGTGCTCCAGCCGGGTGATGCCCAGTGTGGCGGACGTCATGCGCACGCCATCCACCAACACCAGGGTATGTTGGGCATTGGCGCCGCGCAGAAAGACCGTGGCGGTGGCTCCCGCTCCACCTATCTGATTGATCTCGATGCCGGGAGCTGCGCGCAGCAGCTCAACCAGCGTCGTCTGGCCAGCGGCTTCGATTTCTTCACGCCGGATGACCGTCACATCGTTGGCGATACGCGCCAGTGACTGCGGCACACGCGACGCGGTCACCAGAATTTCGTCCAACAGCGAAATGTCTTGTGCCTGAACAGGCAGAGTAAACAGGCCGGCGTTAAATAAGGCCACGTGAAGCACGGCCAAAGTGTTGCGTTGCATGATGTAAAGCCCTTTTTCGTTCCCGGCGACCCCGCAGGGAAAAACTCAAAACGCGGGCCGAAAAAGGCGTTGACGTGAATGGAATCGGTGTTCCCTCACCCCAGCCCCCTCCCAGAGGGAGAGGGGGAAAGCGCCGCCCTCCGCGGCCCGCGTACCTGCGTCAGGCCGGTCTCCGGGCTCGCGCCTTGGGTCTTTTGACCCGGGTTTTTCGCCTTCCCATCCCGAAGGACAGTGGCTGCATGAAAAACCGTTAAGCGCTTACCGTTGCGGGGGCAGCACAGGGTTTGAGTCGGGTTTTAGTCGTCTCGCACCTGTTTCCCGTTTCACTCGCCAAGCGAGCACCTGAAGCGGGCGGGAGTTTACCCGAAGATTTCGGAGCTTGCTGTCCGCTTTATTGTCCGATTTACGCTTCGTTCACTGTTCATATTTACCGCCGGATTTGAGCAGGTGCAGCAGTGTCGGCAGGTCGCGCTTGGTGTTGACGGTGCACAGGTAATGGAAGAACAGTTCGCGGTGGTAGCCGCCAGCCAGGCGGGCCTGAATCGGCTCCCACTTGGCATAGCGGTTGCGCGACCACGGACCCGCATCCTTGCCGCTGGTGTTGTTGACACTCCGGCCGAAGGCGTAAAGCTTGCGCTCGCCGGTTTCGCAGCGCAGGCCCTCAAAGCTGATCGTCTCGGCGCCGCTCGGGCTGCGGATGATCGCGGTGTAGCGGACGCCGCCGTCGTCGCCTATCGAAAGCGAGGCCGTATCGATGAACAACTGGTTGCGTGAGCTGGAATCGAGTTTCACCTCGATCAGCGTCCTGGAAGTCGGCGCGGCGGGCAGCAGCGCTTCGATTTCCTTCCAGGCCTTGGCGTTGGCCTCGAAGTCGAGTTCGAAGTTACCCCAGTTGGATTCGCCGAATCCGGCGGATTGTGCGGGAAAGGAAAGCACCGAAAGTGTCGAGGCCGCAAATAGGGCGATAACAAAAGCGCTGCGCATGAAGGTCTCCTGAAGGGCCCGCATGATAACGCCGCGCGCGGCTGCGCCAATCGCTATGCAGCCTGCATCAGGCCAGATCGTTTAGCAAAGCAACCCGCACGTTGTCCGGCACGACGCAGTGGACTGGGCAGGCGACATGCTCGATGCCCGCTGTCAACCCTTCCCCCGCTTTGGCCGAGACCACCATTTCCGGTATCAGTTCGAAACGCAGGAAGTGGACCGAGGAGGTTTTCTCGTCTGAACTGCGATCGAGATCTTCATCGGCGATGGCATACACCTTGGCATGGCTGCCAACCTGCATCCAGATCCGGTCCTCGACGCCGATCAAGCCGGCCAGCGCGGTTTTGCGTTCGGCCTCGTCGGCGTATTCCACCATGTAGGTGGCTTTCCAGTTGGCGCCATCCGGAATCAGCGGGTTGTAGGCTTCCAGTTCCTCGGCGATGCTGGCGGCTTCGAAGATGCGTTCGATGCGCAGCATTTCCTGCACCTGGTATTTCACCGTCAGCGCATCTTCGAAATAGAGGGTGTGATGCGCGTCGAGCGCGAGTCGGCGGTTCTTCTTGTGGTTGATCACCTGGGCACGAAAAGCGGCGCGGACTTCGGCGTATTGCTCCAGGCTGAAGAGGTCATTGCGGGTCAGATTGGCCATTTTCACTTTCTTCAGATGCCGTAGGCTTTGCGTAGCAAGGTCATCGGATGTTCCGGCGCGCGGCCATCCTTCATCGCGTTCTCGATGTGATGCCCGGCCATCGCGCAGTCGCTGCCGTAGTGGTCGGCCTTGGCCGCCTGCACGCGGCCGACCACTGGTTTGACGATCTTCATCGCGTATTGGTGTGATTCCTTCTTCACTGCATAGGTGCCGTCGTGACCGGAACAGCGTTCGATGAGGTCGACTTCGGTGCCGGGCACCAGCGCCAGCGCCTCGCGCGTTTTCTGGCCGATGTTTTGCACCCGCTGGTGGCAGGCGGCGTGATACGCGACCTTGCCCAGGCTGGTCTTGAAATCGGTCTTCAGCTTGCCTTCCTTGTGCCGCAGCATCAGGTATTCGAACGGATCAAAAAACGCGTTCTTCACCTTTTGCACATCCGGGTCGTCGGGGAACATCAGCGGCAGTTCCTGCTTGAACATCAGCACGCAGGACGGAATCAGCGCGGTCAAATCCCAACCTTCATCGACCAGTTTGGCGAGTTGCGGAATGTTGGCTTCCTTGGCTGCGACGACGGCTTCCAGGTCGCCCAGTTCCAGCTTCGGCATGCCACAGCAACGCTCTTTTTCCGCCAGCGTGATCGGGATGCCGTTGTGCTCGTAGACGGCGGCAAAGTCTTCGCCGATGCCAGGCTCGTTGCGGTTCATGTAACAGGTGGCGAACAACACAACCTTGCCTTTGGTGCGGCCAGCCGGCTCGCCTTCGACTTTCCAGGTCTTGCGGGTCAGGCGGCTGCGCAGCGGTGTACTGTGGAATTCCGGCAACCATGCATCGGCATGAATCTCGGCGACCGATTGCATCGCCTTGCGCACCGGTTTCATCTTGTTGACCGCGTTGATCACCTGCGCCACCACCGGAATGCCAGCAAGATTGCCCACCAGGTCGGTGCTGGTCAACACGCGGTCGCGCATCTTGCGCACTGTCAAACCCTCGCCATGTCTGAACTTGTAGACCTTGGCGCGCAGCATCAAATGCGGGAAATCGAGGTTCCATTCGTGCGGCGGCACGTAAGGACATTTGGTCATGTAGCAGAGGTCGCACAGATAACAGTTGTCGACGACCTGCCAGTAATCGGTTTTGGCGACACCATCGACTTCCATCGTCGAAGATTCATCGACCAGATCGAACAATGCTGGAAACGATTGGCACAGGCTGACACAACGGCGGCAGCCATGGCAGATGTCGAACACCCGCTCCATTTCCTTGAACAGCGAAGCCTCGTTGAGAAAATCAGGATTGCGCCAATCCAGCGGGTGGCGCGTGGGGGCTTCGAGGCTGCCTTCGCGTACGGCCATGTCGACTCCGGAATTTGATTTTTAAAACAGGGGAATGGAGGGATTCGTCACCCCGGCGAATGCCGGGGTCCAGTGTGTAACGTCCTGGATTCCGGCCTGCTGTCACCCCGGAGGGGGAGTAATCCGGGGCGGAATGACGGACCGGATTTACTGACCCAGCGTATCCAGCGCCTTCTGGAAACGGTTGGCGTGTGAACGCTCGGCCTTGGACAGCGTCTCGAACCAGTCGGCGATTTCTTCGAAACCTTCATCGCGCGCCGATTTCGCCATGCCCGGGTACATGTCGGTGTACTCGTGGGTTTCGCCGGCAATCGCAGCTTTCAGGTTGTCGCCGGTGGGGCCGATCGGCAGACCAGTCGCCGGGTCGCCACTGGCTTCCAGATATTCCAGATGACCGTGAGCGTGGCCGGTTTCGCCTTCAGCGGTGGAACGGAACACGGCGGCGACGTCGTTGTAGCCTTCCACGTCAGCCTTGGCCGCGAAGTACAGGTAACGGCGGTTGGCCTGAGATTCGCCGGCAAACGCGGCTTTCAGGTTGTCTTCGGTCTTTGAGCCTTTGAGTTGCATGGGTTGCTCCTGTTTGTTTAAGTTTTTCCCCGGCAGCAGACCCGCGCCGGAGAGGCGGGTTTGTTTAGACTTGATCCAAACACTAGGCAAAGTTTCTGATTGGTCGAGTATTCCTGTCAACCATTTAATTCCGAAAAATGAAATACACCGCGCCCAGCAGGCAGCAGCCGGCCCAGAGGTAGTTCCAGGTCATTGGCTCTTTCATATAGAACACCGCGAACGGCACGAAAACCACCAGCGTGATGACCTCTTGCAGAATCTTCAATTGCGGCAGCGTCAGCAGCGTGAACCCAATGCGATTGGCCGGCACCTGCAGCATGTATTCGAAAAATGCCACGCCCCAGCTCACCAGCGCGGCAATCCACCAGGGATAAGCATTCAGATGCTTGAGATGGGCGTACCACGCCACCGTCATGAACAGGTTGGACAGAACCAGCAAAACGATGGTCTGGAGGACAGTCGTGTTGAACAACGATTGCATGGGAAGCCCGGCTGAAGAAGCTGTGCGATGATAAATCAGCTCTTGCCTGCCTGGCCTGCCGTATCGGCGCACCAGGGGTTGGAATTCTGCTTCAGACCCGGAAACCGGCGACCAATTCGTTCAGCCGCCCGGCCAGGCTGGAGACCTTGCCCGCGTTATGGCTGGTTTGCCGGCTAGCGCTGGCATTGGTTTCGGTCATTTGGGCGATCTGCTCGACGCGCACAGCGACGTCCTTGGCGGCGGCGCTTTGTTCGCGCAACGCAAGATGGATTTCATTCACCGATTGCACCACATCAGTGGCCCGCTGTTCGATCTGGCCAATCGATTCGCCGGCGCGGCGCGCCAGTTCCTCGCCCTGATTGGCACGCTCAACATCGTTCTGCATCGCCTGCATGGTGCGTTCGGTGCCGGTCTGAATGCGGTGAATCATGTCGCCGATCTGTTTGGTCGAGGACGATGTCCGCTCCGCCAGTTTGCGCACTTCATCCGCCACCACCGCGAAACCGCGCCCCTGTTCGCCGGCCCGCGCCGCCTCGATGGCGGCATTCAACGCCAGCAAATTGGTCTGATCGGCAATTTCCTTGATCACATTGACAATGCTGGTGATTTCCGAGGTCAAGCCGACCAACTTCGCAACAATGCTGGAAGACGCGCGCGCGCCTTCGCGCACCTGGCTGACCACCTCGCGCAGATGTCCCTGCATGGTGGAAAGACTCTTCAGCAGATCGCTGATCTCGTCACGACCAGAATCGGCTGCGTAAGATCAAAACTCGCCACCGCATCAACCGTGCTTCTCGCTGCCAACAATTGATTGCACAAACGCCGTTGCAACATCCAGATCGTCGTGCCGACCAGCACGAAAACCACGCCAAACAACACGGCCACAATCCATGTCATTCGGTGTGCAGATTGATTCGCCGTTTCAAACAAAGTCCCCACCACGCCTTGGTAATAGGGCATGAACTGCTCCATCGGCTTGATCACATTGCCATGCACCAGCGGCCAATCGTCCTCCAGAATACTTTTTACCAAATCCAGGTCGTCGTTCTGATAAGCGGTCATCCGCCGCGCCATCAAGGCATCCAGCCCGGGCATCCCCTTGTCGATCTTGTCCAGCAACGCCTTTTCCGCCTCCGGCAGCATCTGCGCTCCCGCTATGCCGCGAAAACGCCCCCACTCCGCCGGCAACGCAGCTTGCGACTCTTTCAAATGATTAGCCGACCTGACGGTGGGCAACTGTTCCAGCGCCACGCCGGCAATCCGAAAACGAACTTCCTTCAGGCGGCGCTCCACTGATTGCAATACCGTCAACGGCACCACCGCCTGATCATTGACTTCGCTCAACAAACCCGCCCCGCTGCGCGAGGCCTGAATCGCCATACCACCCAGGGCCAGGAGAGATAGCAAGGTTACCGTTGCCAACAAAACCAACAGACCGCGCAAGGTGTGGATCATGTTTCTCTCTCCTCGGGTGCTGATATGAATCTGTGTGAATCTGGCGATCGATGCTTACTCGGTGGGGAATCCTTTGCCTTCCCAGGCCGGCAGACCGTCGCGGAACCAGTTCACTTTCTTGTAACCCGCCTTGATCGCCGCGTCCGCACCCTTGTAACCGCGCCAGCACGGCGAACCGTTGCAATAGAACACCATCGCCTTGTTCTTGTCGGCGGGCAGTTAGCTCATGTCGAACGAGTCTTTCGGATCCAGCGTGCTGACTTTCTTGTGGATTTCCTTGTAGATCACGTTGATCGCGCCCTTGATGTGCTTCTCGGCATATTCCGCCGCATCCCGCGCATCGACGAACACAGCGCCCTTGTCGAACAAGGCCTTGGCCTGAACTTCATTCACCAGCGTGCCACCAGGAATGGCGTTGGGGGTTTCTTCAACAGCGAAGGTCGGGCTGGCAACGAAAGCCAGGGAAGCGGCAAAAACGAGGGATTGCAAAAAACGGGCCTGTTATCTTGCCGCAGGTGGCAAACAAGATGCATCTGCGCACCGCATTGGTGGATTGCAAGGCACGGCGATTGGCAGCGCGCTGTGAAGAAGCACAATTCAACTCATTGATTCAGTAGGGTGCGATTGGCGACTGCGGGCCGATTACTTTGCTAACTCAGCCTTGCCACCCAGGCTTCCGCCGCCGGGCGGATGATTTCCAGCAGCGGCGCAGGAAACAGGCCAAAACCGAGAATCAGGGCTGCAAACACCAGCAACAAGGCCAGTTCGCGCGGGCGCAGGTCAGCGGCGGCGGCAACCGCCTCATTCAGCACCGGGCCGAGGAAGGCGCGGCGATAGATGTTGAGGAAATAGGCCGCGCCGATCACCATCGCAAACAAGGCCGCGAGACCCGCGCCGGTATGGGTCTGAATCGCTGACACCAAAATCAGCAGTTCTGCCGGAAAGCCGCTGGTGCCGGGCATGCCGATGCTGGCCAGGCCGAAGAACAGGAACAAGCTGGCCAACAGCGGCATGCTGCGCGCGGCGCCTCCGAGCGAGAGCAGATCGGTCGAGCCGAGCCGCTGTTGCAGGAAAGCAGTGAGCAGGTAGAGGCCGCCGGCGACCAGCGTGAAATTGACCAGTTGCAGCACCGCGCCTTGCACGCCTTGCAGATTGAATGAAGCGATACCCAGCAACACCAGGCCGACGTGCGACAAACTGGCATAGGCCAGCATGCTGCGCAGATTGGTTTGCGCCAGTGCCGCCACCGCGCCGAACAACAGGCCGAAGACGCCGAGTCCCGCGAGCAGCCAGTGCATTTCCTGTGCGGCATCCGGCGCCAGCGGCACGGTAAAACGAATCAGGCCATAGGCGCCCAGCTTCAGGCTGGTCAGTAACGCCACCACTGCAACCGGACCTTCCTTGGCCAATAGCGGTAGCCAGGTGTGCAGTGGAAAGATCGGTGTTTTGACGGCAAAACCGAGGAACAGCAGCGTGAATACCATCCACTCCAGATCATCCGGCAACGGCGTCTGAAGCAAGGTCGCCAGATTGAACGACAGGCCGGCGGGCAAGCCCACCCCGCTGTACTCGGCATGATTGAAGGCGAGCAGAATGAAACCGAACAGCAGGGGTATGCCGCCGCCGAGCATGATCAGCGTGTACTTGGTCGCGGCGTAGTTGCGTTGCGGCCCGACGCCCCAGAGATTGACCAGAAAGTAAAACGGCACCAGCGAGAGTTCCCAGAACAGAAAGAACAGCATGGTGTCGATCGCGCAGAAGACGCCTAGCGTGGCGCCGGCCTGCAACAGCAGCAGGCTGTGATAGAGGCGCGGCAGCTTGTTTTCGTCATGCTGCACGCTGTTCCAGGAAGCTAGCGTGACCCCTAGGAAGAGGAGCGCGGTGGCCGGCAGAAACAGTACCGAAATGCCATCGACGCCGACTGCGTAATCGATGTTCAGGCTGGGGATCCAGGCGGCGCGAGAGAGCATCTGGAAGCCGTCCTGATCGGCATCGAAACTGACCAGCACCAAGCCAGCCAGCAACACACCGAGCAGGTTGACTGCCAGCGCCAGCGTGCGCGCAGGCACCGCCCGAGGCGCCAGCCAGATCATCAAGGCGCCGAGCGGGTAGATCAGCAGCAGCAAAGTCAGGGTGTCAATCATGGCTGAACCTCTCGGCCAATGCCTGCATTGGCGCTTCCACCAGATTCAACCAGGGTTCCATATGAAAACCGGCGGTCAGCATGGCCGCGACCAGAATGCTGGCGATGATCCATTCCAGTCTGCTGGCGCGTTCCACCGCGCCACCTCGCCCGGCTGGCGCCGGTGCCAGAAAGGCGCGCTGAAAAGCCCACAGCAGGAAGCCTGCGGCGGCCACGTTACCCAATGCCGCCGCCACCGCCGGCAGCGCGCCGAAACGGTGAATCGCGGCTTCCAGCGCCAGATGTGCGGCGTCGAAACCAGGCGTGCCGGGCATGCCGACGATGGCCAGGCCGGCGATGAAAAAGGTCAGGCCGATGATGGGAATGCGGTCGAACAGGCCGCCGAGTTTGTTCATATTGGTCGTCCAGGTGCGGCGATAGACCAGCCCGGTCATCAACATCATTGCGGTTGCGGCAAGGCCAAAATTGGCGGTCATCAGCAGCGCGCCTTGTAACCCGACATGATCCAGCGAGAACAGGCCGAGAATCACCAGCGAGGTGTGGCTGACCACGGCATACGCAATCAAGTGGCGTAGATTGATTTGCTGGATGGCCAGCAAAGCGGCATAAAACACGCCGGCGGCGGCAAAGCCGACCACGAACGGCGCCCAGGTGGCAACGGCTTCCGGCAGCAACGGCAGGACGAAGCGAACCATGCCGTAGATGCCGATTTTCACGCCAAGCAGCAAAGCCGGCGCAATCGCGACGTTGCCGTGTCGCGCCACGGTTGGCAGCCAGCCATGCAGCGGAAACACCGGCGTACGCACGCCGAAGCCATAGAACAACAGGAAGAAACAGACGGCGGCGTAGTTTGCCGGTATCGGATGTTCGGCCAGGTCGAGCAAGTCGAAGGTCCAGGCTGCACCGGTCAAATCGTGATGCGACCAGCCGAGAATCAGCACCCCGGCCCACAACATGGCCAGGCCGATGGTTTGAAACTGGAAGAATCGCGCCACCGCAATTCCCTTGTCCGGCGAAGTTGCCCAGTTCCCGATCAGGTAGCCGGCCAGCGCCAGTTCAAACCCCGAGGCAATAACGAACCAGAGCAGGTTGAAGGTGCACAGTAGCGACATCATCAAGCCTTCAATCGCCAGCAAAATGGCGAGCAGCCGCACTGTCTCGGCAAGGCCGCGCGCGATGCAATAAAGGATGACCAGAAACACGATCAGCGCGGCGAGCAGGATGAACAAAACCGTCACCCCATCGGCACCCACGTGATAAGTCAGCGGCCCCAGCAGATCAAGCCGTTCGGCAAACTGATACGCCGGGTTTTTGCTATCGAACTGTAGGTACAGCTCGATGGCGAGCACCAGTTCCAGCCCGGCGATGACGCAGCCGAGCCAGATTACCTTGGTCGATTCGCCAAGTTTAAGCAGCAAAACGGCGCCAAACAGGGGCAATAGTTGCAGTGTCGCCAGCATCGGCCACGCAGCATGCTGGTTCCAGTAAATTTCGCTCATCACAGAATCACCACCAATGTCGCCATGATCATCAGCAGCAGATAGCGCGGCTGTTGCAGCAGACTTTCGACCCAGGTCAGCCATTTGCCCAGTTGTTGCAGGCCATTGCCCAACTTGCCGCCACCGCCCTGCAGAACCAGACGCTGTTCGATATAACTCAGACGTTCCGCCAGCTTCATCAGCAGTTCCCCCGCCATGCCACGTCCTTTCACTACAGCTTCGTTGCGGTCGCGCAGGTCGAGCAGGACGGCGGCACGTTGCGCTTCCGGCATGCCGATCAGACCGCTGACCACGTTGTCATCAATTGCCCGCATGTCACGCGCCAGCGCCTGCGTCGGTCGGGTGAGCAGGCGGTCCGCCATGGGTTCCAGCCAGAAACGTTGCAGTGCGGCGGTGTACAGGCGTGGGCACCGTGTCAACCATGCCGGTGCCGGCGGCGTCGGCGCGTTCAGCAAATGCATGTAGGAAGGCGCGGCGAGAAACTGCCAGGCGCGCCAAGTGGTATGCAGCGCCATATGCCAGGCAGCGAGTTCGAACCAGCCCATGCCGCAGGCGAAGAACATCAAACCGACCTGGGTCAGGCTGGCGAACAACAGACCGGATTTCACATCGGTCTGAACAAAACCGACGATCCAGCCATACAGCGCAGTGCTCAGGCCGAGCAGTGCAATCAAAGACATCAGGCCCGGCGTCAGGATCAGAATCGGCTCCAGCCGGATCAACAGATACACCCCGGCATGCACCATCACCGCGCCATAAAAGATCGCGGAGGAGGGCGTCGGACCTTCCAGCGCGCGCGCGATCCAGGGCGAAAACGGCACTTGTGCGGATTTCACCAGCGCGGCGGTGACCAGGCCGAGCCCGATCAAGCCGACGTACAAGGTTGGCAAGCGCGTCGCAGTTTGTGTCATATCGGCCCAGTCGAGACTGCCCAGCCAGAGGAATGACAGCGCGATGCCGAGCAGAAAGCCG